>Ga0172369_10001262_pt1 | contig 36724 bp, 34 predicted proteins | sample LakKiv25m_FD_114539 | JGI IMG/M metagenome (GOLD analysis project Ga0172369, IMG submission 114539) | Freshwater microbial communities from Kabuno Bay, South-Kivu, Congo - kab_022012_11.25m | ecosystem: Environmental > Aquatic > Freshwater > Lake | place: Democratic Republic of the Congo... | reverse complement strand
TCCTTAATAGAAGTAACACATAATAAATGAGCCTTTTGCATCAGCTCTATTTTTTTCTCTTTTGATACACGCCCGAAACATTGAATCGAATCAGCATAAAGAGATTTATGTACTAATTTTAACACTTTCTGACCGTAAGGACAATTGGCATCACCAGCGAGAATCAATTGGAGCTCTGGGACCTCTTTTTTGGCTAATTCAAAAGCTTTTACGATGTGGTGGGTGCGCTTCATGGGTCTAATGGCGCCAAAAGATAATATAGTGGGTTTATCGTATTTGTTAATAGCTGACAAATCCTTAATTGGTTCGATTTCAATACCCTCAGAAATTATGGAAATATTTTCTTTTTTAAACCCAAACCTCGTTAAATCTTTTTTTGTACTTTCTGAAACAGTGATAACCTTTCTGTCATTTAATAACCGCAAATATATTATCTCCACCAAATATCCAATCCAAGCGATTAGCCACGGCATTTGATAAAACCAAATTTGCCGGCAAAGCTGATGTACAAACATGATGTTCTTTTCTTTGACATAATACTTGCAAAAGAAAGGCATGGTATTCATTTCATCAATCACTAAATCAGCCCAGCCGACTAAATGTTCTTTGTAATATTTGAACGCATACCAATAAACTGACCAGCGCGTTCCCACTCGTACTACCTTATACCCATCAATTACTTCTTCATTGATAGCACCATCAAAACCAGCAGTTACAATTATCACTTCGTTTTTATCTTGAACCAATCTTTTGCACAATTCTTCATTAACAACCTCAGCCCCTCCGGCGAGTGGATTTTTTAAGTCTTTCCAGGTGAACCACAGGATTTTCATTTTTTTGTTGTCATACTGTCCCGGATTTAATCCGGGATATTTCAGCATCTCAATTATTCAATTGTTTGATCGAGATCCTGAATCGAGTTCAGGATGACAATGGTTATTATTAGAAATTAATTTTCTTTCTTACCACATACAGCGGTCTATGCATAACCTCTTTTTGAATATTAGCGATATAAAGAGCCATTAACCCTAAACAAGACAAAATTAAACCTACTAAGAAAATAATTAAAATGGCTAATTGTGCTATTCCGGATAAATATAAATTGCCACTAAAATCAAAAATATACTGATAGATTATGACATGTAAGCCGATTAGACCCGAAAACAACATAATGATAACGCCCAAATAACCAGCGAGCTTTAACGGGAACAAGCTGTGAGTAATAAATGACGAAAAGGCTAATTGAAATAGTTTGGCTTTATTGTATCGGGCTTCCCCCTTTATTCTTTTTCCGGCTTTAAATTTTATAAATTCTCTTTTAAAACCCAACCACGCAATAAGCCCTCGTGTAATACGATTACTTTCATGTAATTTTTTGAATTCATTTATTACGATACGGTCAAGTAAGCGAAAATCAGTGGCGCGGGGAGCTAATTTAGTTTCGCCAATCATATTCATGATTTTATAGAATAACCACGAACCAGCTTTTTTAATTAAATCTGATTCACAGGTTGATTCACGAACGCCAACTACAACCTCGACGCCCTTTTCCCATTGAGCGATAAATTCAGAGATCAATTCGGGCGGGTGTTGCAAATCAGCATCAATCATAATAGCGCAATCACCAGCGCAGGAGTGTAAACCAGCCGAAAGAGCTGCTTCTTTCCCAAAATTTCTGGAAAATTGTAAATATTTCACACGCGTATCTTGTTTGACGAGTTTTTCAATTTCTCCAAAACTATCATCAGTTGACCCATCATCAACAAAGATAATTTCGAAATCAAAATTTATCTGCTTAGCCAATTCTGTAGCTATCGCCAAATAGAACAAAGGAATATTCCCCTGTTCATTATAGATTGGTGCTATTATCGAGACTTTCTTCATATTTAAACGGTAAATTGGTAGAAGTAATGAAATAATAAACAGTTAGAGCCGTTACCATAAAAACCATTGAGCTAAGGATTGAATATAGAATATCTAGCAAGGAATTATGGAAGAAACAGATTAGCACTACTTCCATCATGGTCCCTACTGCTAAAATTACACTAAATTTTGTTTTTTGTACAGACAAGAAATAAAGTGATAAAAAATTGATTACAGAATATAAAGCAAATATAATACCCCCAAGCCACAGTAAAGTTGAAATCTCTAAGTACTTTTGGCCAAAAAGCAAACTAACAATAAACTCTGGAACCACCGCGTACAAAAGAATGATAGCCAAGGAAACCAGAACAATGAAAGAAACAGACATCAAAATTATACGCTTATTACTTTTGTTGCTTTCGTGGTTGCTAGCCGCTAAAGGAAACATGACATTGCTGATTGAACCAGTGAAGAAAATTATTATTTTTCCAGCCAGGGAGATAATGGCATAAAAACCAGCCTCTGTGGCCGGCAAAAAATGCTTTACCAGAATTACATCAAGATTGTATAAGGCAACTAAACAAAAAGAAACTAGTAATGTAATCCAGGCTGAACTCGATATTTTTACAGCAGGTCTGGTTTTAAATTCACTACGAGATATACCTTGATATAGTTTAAGATTAATTGTTACATAAATTATCAACACTATGATTGAAATAAAATATGCCCAGAGAGCACCCATTACACCCAGCCCAATAGAAACAAACAAAAGTGCCATCAGGATTTTGGCAACGACAGAAACAAATTGAGCTACTGCTGATTGAAAAAAATTTTGTATCCCGCGGTAAATACCAAGCTCCAAAGGCGATAAAAAGGAAAACAAAAAACACAAAGATAAAATGTAAATTGGACAAATCTCCGGTAAATTTAAAAAGTTTTCTATTGTTTTTGAAAGGAGCAACATCAAGAAAGAAAGAACTAGCCCATAGGGAAGAATTTTTAAGGCCAAATTACGTGCGTAGCGGGGCAGATTTTCGAGTTTTTTGTTCGCATAAAGTTTGGCAACAAATTGTGTGGTTGTTAGACTAATTGCTTGATTAGGTACAGTCAAAATAATTGAAAGAGAAAGTAATGCGGCTAAAGAACCAAATTCAGAAGGAGTCAACATTCTCCCCATTAAAACTTGAAATAAGTAATTTCCAAATCCAACTAAAACAGTACCAACCAAGGCAACAAACGCGCCTCGCACTAAAGGTTCTTTGATAAATTTTTTTATAACGATCATCTATCTACCAATTGAATAATATTTAAAGCCTAAGTTTAAAAGCTTGTTTTTATCTAGTAAATTACGACCATCGAAGATTATTTGATTTTTCATTACGTTCCTTAGTTGCACCAGGTCCACGTCTTGGAATTCTGCCCACTCTGTTCCCACAATCAATACAGCCGCATCTCGACATGCGTCAAGCGCATTATCAGAGTAAAACAAATTTTCCTCTCCTAGAATTGACCTGGTGTTTTCCATCGCTTTCGGGTCATAAACTCTAACCCTAGCTCCTTCCTCTAATAATTTATTCACCAAGTCAATCGAAACTGATTCGCGAATATCATCTGTATTCGCCTTAAAAGCCAAGCCCCAAATAGCAACTTCCAAGCCATTCAAGTCTTGAAAAACGCTTTTTATTTTATGAAAAAATTTCCAGCGCTGATAATTATTAACATCAATAACGGCTTTTAACAATTGGAATTGATAGCCATTTTCGCCAGAAAGACTTTGTAAAGCACGCACATCCTTAGGAAAGCAGCTACCACCATAACCCAAACCAGCCTTTAAAAATTTATGTCCGATACGCGAATCTAACCCCATGCCATAAGATACAACATCAATATCCGCCCCCACTGTTTCACAAACATTAGCAATTTCGTTGATAAAGGAAATTTTAGTGGCCAAAAAAGCATTGGCCGCATACTTAATCAGTTCAGAAGATGGAATAGTAGTTTCTATTTTAGGGCAAGTTAACTTTTCATGAACCATGCGTAGAACACGAGCGGCTCTTTCATTTTCTGTCCCATATACGATGCGCTCGGGGTTCGTAAAATCCTTAACAGCAGTTCCTTCTCGCAAAAATTCTGGGCAAGAAGCGACATCAAATTCGCCTTGATAATATTTGGCGATAATTCTTTTAATTTTTTGAGATGTTCCAATGGGCACAGTACTCTTGGTTACCACAACATTATAATTTTTCAGATTTTGGCCTATCTCTTTGGCAACATCAAAAACATATTGCAAATTAGCTTGCCCATTTTCTTTGGGTGGGGTTCCCACAGCAATAAAAATAACGTCGGCTTCATTGACGTCATCTTTAAGTTCGGTTTTAAAGCTAAGTTTATTGCTTTTTTTATTCTTCGCAATCAACTCTGCTAACCCGGGTTCAAAAAAAGGAACTTCGCCATTATTAAGTTTATTAATTTTTTCTAGATTGTTGTCGACACAAACAACTTCGTGATCCAATTCCGCAAAACAAGTTCCGCTGACTAAACCAACATAGCCAGTTCCGATTATCATTATCTTCATAAAGAATCTATAGTTTCTAAAAGTAATTTAGTAACTCTAGCAGCATTGTCCTTCATCCGAGCAAAAACCATATCAATAGTGACACTCTCTTCTCCTGCCTTCCAGCAATCATAGTCAGTAACCATAGCAATTGATTGATACGGAATACCTAGTTCATTGGCTAAAATTACTTCTGGCACTGTTGACATATTAATCACATCAATACCCCAAAAACGGAAAAGATTACTTTCAGCGCGAGACGAAAATCGCGGTCCCTCGATGGTTATAACTGTGCCCTTGTCGTGAAAAGCGTAATTTAATTGTTGAGCAGACTTAACAAGGGATTTTCGTAGGTTTGAATCAAATGGATCGGCCATGGGAGTATGAATTACCTTCTTGTCGTAAAAAGTTAAATTACGGTGTTTGGTAAAATCAACAAACTGATCTAGAAATATGAATTCTCCGGGTTTAAATTCATCTTTCAGTGAGCCACAGGCTGTTGTGGCCAAGATATGCGTACAGCCTATTTCTTTTAAAGCCCAAATATTGGCTCGGTACGGAACTTTAGTAGGCATAATGGAATGGTCTTTGCCATGCCGCGCTAATATAACAACTTCCTTGCCTTCAATACTTCCAGAAATCAATTTTTCCGAAGGCACACCAAAAGGAGTTTCCCATTGATGTTCTTTATAATCTTCTAGCATCTGAGGATTGTCCATCCCTGAGCCACCGATAATTCCTATTTTCATATATTTCTTTATTGTCATGCTGAGCCTGCCTACCGGTAGGCAGGCTTGCCGAAGTGTGACGCAGTCTATTCTGACTGATACGATACCAATGACTTAAAATTATATTTTTTGAACTTTTCACTCCCACCCAGAAATGGCAAATCAACAATTACGCTAATACCAATAATCTCTCCACCTAATTTTTCAACCATGTTAACAGTGGCTTGCATAGTTCCACCAGTGGCCATTAAATCGTCGACAATTAAAACCTTTTCGTTTAAAGTCACAGCGTCTGCATGCATGGTTAAGGTATCTGGGCCATATTCTTTTTCATAACTCTCTTCAATTGTCTTATAAGGTAATTTCCCCTTCTTGCGCACTAAACTCACTCCACAACCCAATTTATAGGCCATAGCGGTGCCCAGGAGAAAACCACGAGCATCAATAACAACGATTTTATCAATCTTTTTATCACTGTATGGTTCGGTCAATGAATCAATAAGCGTTTTAAAAATTTTCGCATCCTGCAATAACGGCGTGATATCTTTAAAATTAACACCAGATTTAGGCCAATCAGGTACTTCACGAATGTATTGTTTAACGTTAAACATAGATGTTAATTAAATAAAATTTTAGCATTAAATTAAGAGAAAATCAAACAAAAAAGGAGCTTTTCAGCTCCTTAAAATTTACGTATTTTCACTTGCCTGCTGTAACGCTTTCAATTCATCCTGAAAAATAACTGTTTTTTCTGTTTCTTCTAATTTATAATAAGCAATACTTTGCTTTGCGAATGTTGAAGGGTCAGTTTTTTTAAGCTCCAACAACCTGTCTCCTTGTTCTTCCAATTCTGCATATAGCTCTGGACTTACAACTTTTAATCCATACCCCCACATATTTGATACAGAGCCATAAACCATCATCCTCTTCCCTTCATGATTAATCTCGTCACCAACCTTGAATCCATAAAAATTTATGTATCTTTTTGCTCCGTCCAACAAAACATAGGGGTGATTTTCATCACCAGGGTTCTCGTCTAATATTTTATCCCCCAAACTTTCAATTAACTTCCGTTCTTCAAATTTTTTATTTGTAGTAGCTATTTCTTGTTCAGCAACAGATTGAACAGTAAGTCGTTCTTTTTCTTTTTCTATTTCTGCTAAAAGAAGAGCTAAATCAGCCTGACTCCAACTTTGATAATATTTTGCAACAACCTCATTTGTTCCCTCAATTACCCCGTTCAAGTCTTGAATTAAATTTTCTATATGGTGGCTACGTTCGCTGGCAGTGGGATAGGCAGCAACTGATTCTAAAAGGTGAAAAAACTGATCATTTACCAATTCCCCAGATCGACGCGGATAAGTTTTGTTAATTTCGGCTAAATAAGCGTCACTATTGGCTTTACGCGCAGCCCAAAATTTTTCAGTCTCTTTAGTCATCATATAATTAATTTGATTAGTCATCGTGGCAGGGGCGGATGCGCCCTTGGCGCAGAACCACTTATCTTTGAACATCGCTTGAGCAATTTTTGGCAGGGGCGCAAGGATTTGAACCCTGACAAACGGTTTTGGAGACCGTTGTGCTACCATTGACACCACGCCCCCATCAAAAAGTGCTCAGCTACACCCCCAGAAATTTAATGCCTGTATAATAACACAAATATTGATGTAAATCAACCGAGTTAAGTCAATAATTCATTAATATAATAAGCCATATCAAAATTTGTAACAGTTTTTAATGACTCAGAACTCATACTCATAAAATTTTCTACTGGCTGTAATTTTATTCTGTTCAGAATACTTAAGAGCTCATCGCGTGATTGGGGTTGGAATAAATAACCATTATGTTCATTGACTATAAGTTCTGCTGACCCACCGATGTTAGAAACTATTACTGGCGTAGCATTCTGGAAAGACTCAATAATAACTGTAGGTAAATTTTCATAACACAAAGATGGAAAAATCAAATAATCAACTTGTTTAAATAGCTTAGATATTTCATCTCGTTGTACAAAACCTAAAATTTCAATATTCTGTGCATTGCGCCAAGACGAAAGATCAATCGATCCCGTGCCCGCAACGAGTAGCTTGGCCTCGACTTTTTTTTCTTGCCAAAAATTAAGCAACCAATCCACGCCCTTGTGATGCTCTAATTGTCCTAAATATAAAAATGCATTCTGTTTAGTTGTTTTTGTCTCGGCTAAAGGCTCAGCAACTCCCAGTGGATTACGAATAATCTCCTTTTGCGCTTGAGAAAAAAAACCATATTGTTCGTAAAATTCTTTCAACCATTTTGACGGAAAAACAACCTTATCTACTTGTGAAAAATAATTTTTTAAAAAGAATTGATATATTTTTGTGGGCCAACCGTTTTGCACAAAACTATTTTCTTTGCCGTAGATCAAGAGCCCAGAAGGGTTTACCAGTTGAATATCATGTAAAACATGAATGTGTCGAATTTTAAATCGTTTGATAATTAACGGGACTAGCATGCCCAAACCCTTTAAATTATGCGTAATAACCAATTCGGGTTGTTCTACTTTTAAAATACGCCAAACTGTTAAAGCGCTAAACACATTAAAAACATCGATAATATTCCAAAAAAACCTAAAAATAATATTGTACTTATAATCGTCAAGATAATAAAAAATATTTGCTGGTCGGAAGCGAAATATACGCACGTCGTTCTCAATCGTCTCCTCAAGAGAACCCTCGGGCTTTGTAGAAACAACAAATGTTTCATGACCAGAATCAATCAAGCCTCGTACTTGAAGTTCTGCAATCCTTTCAGCCCCACCCCTAGCAATGGGTGGATATAAATTAGAGATAACGCAGATCTTCATATTATCGATTAAATGTTTTTATTTTTAATACATCGCACTCACCACAAACTATATTTTGTTTGCGTCTGAATCTTTTGAAATTTTCATTATTCCAAATCTCTTTTAGGCCTTGCTCTTTGGCATCACCTAAAACAACATTAGGCAGTGCGCAGCATGGTGTTGCGTTACCATCTTCATTGATATAGAGATCATTGTAGGTTCTTAAACAGTATTTTCCAAATCGATGTAAAAAGGGACTGGTTATTTTAAAGATTATTTTAGACAATCCATCAGAAGCAACATGTGGCAGGAAATCAATCCCGATACTGGTTCCGCATAATTGCTTTTCAACATTTTTAATAAGCTCTTTTTCTTCTTTAAAGTTAGGTCGTTCAAATCTTTGGAAGCGAATATCTAATCTAGAGAACCTTACACGTGTAGCTTTGATCTCTTTGGCAAACTCGACAACGTCATAAAGATCTTGTTCTTTATTTTGATGATAAGTCGCTTGCAAATAGACTTCTATTTTCACTTTTCGGTCATGTACTATCTTACAAAATTGTCTAATATTGTTTAATTGTTCTAAGATCGGATGCCCCTCTCCGGTTGATTTAATGGAGTCAACCGAAAATGTAATAGCATCTAGCTTGGAGTCAATAATTTTTGAAGCCACTTCCTTTGTTAAAAGGTTCCCATTGGAAGTAAAACGAACATTATGTCCATTTTCCTTACAGATTTTTATTATTTCAAACAATTGAGGGTGTAAGAGCGGCTCTCCCCAACCTGTTAACACGATATTCTTGTTGTTCCCAACATTAGCAATTACCTTTTTGAAAATATCGAAATCCATATCACCCAATCTAACCTTAAGGTCAAATCTTTGACACATGGGGCAGTTGAAATTGCATTTGTTAGTGATAGCAATTTGAACATTTGCTGGTTCTTGTGGAACTATATAAAGTAATCGTCGTAAAAATTCTATAATTAATTTAAACATAATTGTTTATAAATTAGTGTAAAGATTAGTTAAAAGCGCTGATATTGACTCGGGTCTATATTTTTCTTCTACAACACGGAGACAATTTTGTGAAAATCGTTGATATGTACCATGATCCTTGCACAATAATTCGATCTTCTCTTTTATATCATCGACATTCCCTGGTTTCAAAACATAACCACAAACATTATCCCTAACTACCATTCGTACCCCACGCAAGTCAGAAGCCAAGACCGGCTTGCCACACGCCATAGCTTCAATAAGCACAATGCCGAAGGCCTCATTTTTTTCTATTGATGGAAGTATTTCAACGTCTGCTAAATTATAGTGCTTAGGCAAATCATCATCACCTACATAGCCGACAAACTTTATTTGATTTGATAAATTTAATGCTAAAACTTTCTTCTCATAATCAGCTTTTAAATTACCCGTGCCCACAATTAATGCTTTTATATCTTTATTTTGGATTAAATTAAACGCTTCTATAAGCTTCTCTACACCTTTAAAATAGTGAGCCCAATCTAAACCACCGACAAATAACACAACAAAATCAGTACTTTTTAAACCATAATGTTGCAACAATTGGCTATCTTTTGCTTCAGGTTTAAACTTTCTAGAAACGCTAAAGGGAATTTCAATAAATTTAGCTTTGTTGGCAAAATAATAATCTTTTATCAAAGAATTTTCGACATAATCGAAAGTCGAAACAACTATCTTATCAGCAAGCGATAGCAACATGGGCGTTATTATTTTCATTAAAATTTTGTAATGCCAAGAACGCCAACCAGACAGAACCAAATCCTGATGATAAGTAATTACTAGTTTCTGTTTTTTTGATTTAAGAATTTTTGAAATAATTACCGGCATCGCAGCACCAAAAAACGGGAAATGCAGATGCACTATGTCAAATTCGAATAATTTATATAAAAGGTTAGAACAGAAAACACCATGACCCAATTTTAAAATTGACCTGATGGGGTCAACTTTATAATTTCTTTTAAAATTGTCGCTCTTCCCTGCTTGAGGATTTAGAACTGTTACATCAAAACCCGCTTGATTCATTAACTCAGCCTGATTGTGTGCCGCAACACCAAGTCCACCGCCATATGGAGGTAAGACACATACGACATGGGCTAGTTTTATTTTATTCGACATTATTTTGTTTCTATTTGAATATTCTGATTGTCTGCCTTTTGTTCAACCATTTGAGATCTTAAATCATTAATGTAGGCTGGTTCACAGCTTTTTTCTTGTTGCTCGGCTAAGGTAGTGCAAGTATTAATGAAATTAAGAGGGACTTGTGTTTCTAATGGTTTTATAAACGAGTATTCTTCGTAATTATTTTGAATGATGCAATCATTATTGTCATTTGCTTTTATAACACGCAAAAATGAATAAATAATATTATTGTCAGCCGCAGAGTAGTTATCTTTTACAATCAAAATACTTCTATTAAGACACTGCTTGAAAGCGTCTGAAAAACAACTGGATACTTCCCCATTATCTTTACCAGCTTTAAATTTAGCACTAGGGTTTTGACTTTCGTACCAAATTCCGCATTTTTTATCGGTGCTATCTAAGTATTGTTGGATAGGAGCCGCTGTCATGTCCTTAAGTGCTTGTTTAATCTGCATTTGTGAGCTCGGATAAATAATTTTTACATAACCAAAAATTATCAAAACCACAACAATAATAGAAATCCCAATCAACTTTTTCGACATATTATTTTAATCAATTAGCTTTTTAATAAACCTGAAATAACAATTTAGTGCTGGATTGGCTATGTATTTTAGCAAGACGTTATCAATTTCCTGGAAATCGACACGACCAGTAAAGTTTTTTAAAATTTGCTGATCGTTAACTTTTCTGAAACCTTTTATCCGAGCACGTGCATTTCTGATATATCGCCACGTCCCTGGTTTTAAAAAGTACCAACTTACACGCGCTTTTGTTTTAAACCAGCCATGAATAATAGCATAAAACCACATTCCCAGATCAAGAAAAATTAGCGCTGGTAGTACCAAGAACAAAGTTTTTAGCTGATAATATGTAAATATAGCTAAAAAACGATTTCGTTCTAGGTAATAAAGCATGCGAATACTGCGCTTAAACTCATATTTATGATATATGAGCGATTTATGCGCTAAAACTATCTTATACCCGGCCAATTTCGCCCGCCAAGAGAGCTCCAAATCGTCATGGTACATGTAGTATTCTTCATCATAAGGGCCTATCTTGTCAAGTACGTCCCTTTTTATTATTAGAGCGCAGCCGCTGGCATACCCAGATATTGTACTTATTGATTCACTGTCTGGCTGTACCTTTTGACGGTAGCCACTTGTAAAACCAAAGCCCAAATAATGGAAACAATTACCCAATGAATTGATTAATCGATTCCCCTCGTTATCCTTTTCATATAACAGTATTTTTGATTGGGCTATTCCGACTTGAGAATCTGATTCGGCTGCTTCAACTAATTCAGACAACCAATTATTGTCAAAGGCAACATCCATATTCACAATAACGAAATATTCGCAACCATCTTTTCTTGCTACCTCAATTCCAGCATTATTGCCAGCCACATAATTACCGTCAGGGCGTGCAATGATGACCGCTTGAGAATAATTTATTTTTAAATAATCTTGAGTTTCTGGCGTTGCGGCATTATCTACTATGTATATTTTTGTTAACTCTTTTGGGTACGTTTGTAACATCAACCCCTGCCAGCATTCTTTTAAGAATCGACTGGCATAATCCTTATAGTTGATCAAAATTATTCCAATTTTCTTCATATTATCACTTTTTCTTGGCTTGAGTTATCGCAATTTTTCTAACGACATCAACAACATCTTTCTCAATCTTATTTTGTCTGACTGATATTTTAAAAATAATATAAAAAGCAACAAATAAAGCTAAGTATATGATTAAATCAACGCCACGCCCCACGCCTACAATTGCTGCTGTACGCTCAATAATTACTGGGAACAAGGCAATGATGCCTAGCATTATCCAAAAAAGACACCAAAGTATCATTAACCAAACAGAAATTTCCTTATTAATAAACCGTCTGATTGATTTATAAACTACAAAGAGGATGAAAAGTATAATAATTATCTGGAAAATTGTCATACTAATTGAAAAGTTTATTAAAAAGAATTTTAAACCCCATTTTTAATCTTGGTCTCACAGTTTTCTTGATACTTTCGTCGTAATTTACAATTATTGGCAGTTCCTGGTATTTCAATTTATTGTCAATGATTAAATTTAAAATCTCAGTACAATGTAAAAAATCTGATCTTTGCCAATTAAGTTTATCCAGCGCACTAGTTCTAAATACGCGCAATCCGCTCTGCGGATCAGAGAAACTTAACCCGATCACATGATTGCTAAAAATTTTAGCAAGATTTAGGATTACTTTTTTCTGTAAAGGAAAATTAGTTCCAACATCTAAAAATCTTGAACCTAGAACTATATCAAGATCGTTATTATCTAAATGTTCAATCAGTTTTACCAAGTCCTCGATTCTATGCTGACCATCTGCATCAAAGTGGGCAATGGCTTGAGCTCCACATTGACGAGCATATTCGGTCCCTGTTTTTAACGTTGCGCCCTGACCGCAGTTTATTTGGTGTTTCAGGTAATGTATCGGATAGCTTTCAATTAATGACTCCGTGTCATCAATAGACCCATCATCGACAACGACAATATCAAAATTTGTCTTTAGTAATTCCTCGATAGTATTTTTAAGCCGCAAGCCTTCATTGTAAGTTGGAACTATAACGTATGTAAGCATAATTAAAAATTTTAGCTCCTGCCTCCGATAAGAGCCTGCATAGTCTATATAAACTAAACTTCTGTACTAAATGATAATAAATCTTTGTGTGCGCGAGTGAAATCGATCGTCTTTTGCAAACCTTCCGTCAAAGTAACTATTGGGAACCATCCAAAATTATCTTTGGCAAAAGTTATGTCTGGTAGAGCTAACTCACGCATAAACAACTTTGCTTTTTCAAACCTTACTGTACCGGCCGAACCAGTCAATTCAATAATTTTTTGCGCCACGTCTGCAAGTTTATATACCTCTGTATTGCCCAAATTTATTGGTTCATTAACATTTGAATCCATAACCTTAATACACCCTTCTACAACATCACTTACATAGCAAAGCGATGTTCTAAAATCCTCGTTGCCATAAATTACAAGATCTTTATTGTCCAATGCATTCAAAATAAAGTCCGGCATCATTTGGCCATCATCTAAAAGCATGCGCGGTCCATAGGTTCTGAATATTCGTACAATTTTTGTATCAAGTTTAAATGCTAATCGATAACTATCAACGACAGATTCTCCATACCGCTTTCCTTCGTCATAACAAGCGCGGGGGTCCATCATATCATAAACACCGCGATAGCTTTCTGGTACATATTCGTCGCGTGGTGATTCACCATAGACAACTGACGAAGAAAACTGCATAAACTTAGCTTTATACTTTACCGCTAAATCAAGCGCATTCATTAAGCCACGGGTACTTGCTTCTACAGTTTTAATTCTCAGCTTTTCGAAATTTTTAACAGAAGTAGGGCAAGCGAGATTGTAAACCTCTGCGATGCCAAAAACATTTATTTTGAACTTAGCCAAATCAGGTATTTTCTCTAGATCAATAGGACTTGAAATATCGTGATTGATAAATTCGAATCGTGGTATTTGCAATAAATGATTGATGTTCTTTTCAGCGCTGCTAGAAAAGTTGTCTAAACAAATAACATTATTTTTAGACACCAAACGCTCACAGAGCAATGACCCAATGAATCCCGCCCCACCAATAACCAAAATATTTTTATTTTCCGTCATAATTTTGTTTTTATGATATTTTATGATTTAAAGATAGCAAATTTTTGCTAATTTTGCAAACCAGACTCATTAATACTGTGCAATTTGTAAAGCCTGAAATTAGAATCGATTTCAGTGACTTTATTCCAGAACAATTTATATGGCTTAAGCTTATTATCATTAATAAACTTAATATCATTATCATTATTAAGACAAAAATAGTACACTGGTATTTCATTTGTAATCCGATTGATTTCGCTAAAAATAGAATAATCATGTTCAAAGGTGATGGTTTTGTAGGTGGGAAAAAACAATTTGTCTTCCCTTTCCACTACCACTAACGCATTGGGTTCTATTAATTTGCGCACAGCGATAGCACGCTCGTAGTATGTTTGTGTAGCGTTTGCCTCTGCAACCAAGCCATCATTCGGCGCTGTAAAGGCACGAGTAATTGAAATAAATACCAACAAAATCATTGTTATATAAACGAGAAGTGTACGAGTACAAATCCTTTTTATTGCCTTGGAAAGCATTGCATCAAAAAGATAGCCAAGGAGCGGTATTATCATGACAAAAATTGGAAGCCAATAACGAGTGTACGAGCTACTGATAACATTATTTTGTAACACCATTGGATCAACAAAAATCCAACTACCATAGTAGATAATTAAAAAACCGCTAGAAACAGCTACGCATAAGGCAAATATTTTCTGTTTTAGAACTATCTTGGTAAATTTTGTACTCCAAATTAATCCGCCTATAGCGCACAAAACAATATAGGGACTATATGGTAGCCATATATAGCGCAACACATTGTGATATATATTACGTAGCGAAAAACCAAACGGTAAAAAAATCAGCTTCAAATAGCTAATAAAATTATTGGGCGCGTTAACATTAATTTCCGCCGGAAGTCGTTGAGCAATATCAGCCTCGATATTATTCATGCGCAAATAGCCGACTGTAAAAAAAGCATCGTAAGTGAGCTTGTTATAGATCAGGATAACTATTATGGGGATTATTAACCCTGCGAAAAAGACTAATATTTTCTTAATTTCGATTTTCTTAAATTGAACAAACCAAATTATCAAGAGGCACATAATTAACCATATTGACTCCTGATAACGCATGCACATGGCTCCAGAAATAAGCAAACCCGAACCTGCCAACGCAAGCATAGAATTTCGTTGTAATGGCTTCCCTCCATATCTAATAATCAACAGAAATCCCGATAGTGCAAGTACCAAAAAAGGTATCGTTGCCAACATTGTTTGGTTTGCAAAAAAGATATATGGAGCAAAAAGAGCTAATAAAGCACTACTGATAAGCGCGGCTCTCTTATTTATCAATTCTTTTACAAAAAGATAAAAAATCACGACGCCGACACAAGCAGTAAGTGGCGTTAAATATAAAATTAAATTATGTCCGATTATTTTTGCCAATAAACCATATAAAATCAAAAAACCAAGAAAGCCTGCGGGAACAAAATTATGGTTGATGATATTTAGACTTCGTGGATGGACTATGTCTGAGATAGTCGCATTAAGTGGCTCATATTGTTGGAACTTCCAAGCATCAGCAAACTTATCGATAAAAAAAGCATTGGCCATAGCATCTGGCCAATTATAAATCGCTTGATAATTATTTTTTTGCATAAGTGGGCCGATAACGCCCCAATTCATCCACGAGTAAAGTGCAAACAAAGCTAGAAGGAATAGTCCTAACACAGCCCACTTAATATAGCTTTTATACGTTTGCCACATATCGCTTTCAGTATAGACAAATTTAGCTAAATTCGCAATAATATAGCTATATACATAAACATTTTCATCTGTATTATCCCAAGATAAAAAACTATCTTCAGAAGAATTGGCAAATGTCTTTGCTAATTCTTTTTCTTGTTTTAATGATTATTCCCTATTCCTATCTAAGTATTACAACCGATCATAAATTCTATTCACCTGACGAGACAGCAAACTATGTTTTCACAAAAAATTTCATTGAAACAAATAGCCTAAAAATCCCTGTTGAGATAAACAAAGAGGTAAATAACGTAATCTTCCCCCGCAGTGTCAATGTGTACAACGGGTTTTATGTACCTATGAGTTTTTTAGGTCTCCCCATCTTTTATGGCTTGATAGGCAAAGTTATTGGACTTAAAGCGATTATTTTCTTAACGCCTATTCTGTCACTTCTATCAGTCTTTTTGTTTTTCTTAATCGTAAGAGAAATATTTGATAAAAATATTGCGCTTGTTTCGGCTATTCTTCTCCTTCTCAATCCAATATATTGGTACCTAGCTGGAAAAGCGATGTTACACAATAATCTTTTTCTTTTCCTTGTCATCGCTGGATTATTCCTTCTTTTAAAGGCTCAAAAAGAAGAAAAAACTATTTTTTATACAATATCAGCGATTTGTTTTGGGTTTAGCATCTGGACAAGGACTTCAGAAATTGTGTGGGTTGGAGTGCTTTTATTGCTATTTTATTGGTATCACCGCAAAAACGTAAAAGGATTGAATGCTTTAGTCTTTTCCGTTGGTTTTTGCGGCATGGTTTTACTGCTATTTGTTGCAAATTATCTTACTTATGACAATGTCTTCCGGTCAGGATATTCCAGCCTAGAATCGACCGTGCAGACACCGTTAATATCGATAATTAAGCAGATTTTTCTTCCATTTGGATTTAACGTTAAACATTTAGTTTTTCACGTTTGGGAATTTTTTGTTAAATATTTATGGTTTATTACTATCCCCGCAATTTGGTACATGCTCAAATGTGCACGTGAAGAAAAAGCTGATACAAAGAAATTCTATTTGGTCACAACCATATTTCTCACTCTTTATTTACTCGTTTACTATGGAAGCTACTGGCCTTGGGGCGAATATGGGCAACCCATGGAACCCCAAATATTAATAGGTAGCCCACATTTTCGTTATTGGTTACCGATCTTCATTTTCTCTATCCCCTTTCTGGCTCAATTTTTAGTGGAGGGTATCCCATACCTTTATAAATTCAAAAAGACAGCTAAAGGTATCAGCATCGTTATCGTAATCATTTTATTGTTAGTTTTTTCTTTTTCAAATGTTTATTATTCCACCCAGGAAGGCTGGCTGAAAATGAAAGTAGATATTCAAGACTTCAGGCCGCGCATCGAAAAAATAAGCGCACTCGTTGAAACAAATGCAGTTTTAATTGTGCCTGATTGGGCTGATAGAATATTCTTCCCAGAGCATTTAGTAATTCACTCTTGGGGCGACAAACGTATTTACGCCAACGATAGTTACCAGGAAGTGGCAAAGTTACTAAAAAAAGGGCCGATTTATTACTACAGCGCTGATTCGAACGAAGATATTGATTCGCTCTCTTCGACTATTAAAAAATACGGACTTTCTTTAATTTTTGTTGAAGATATATTTAAGGGCGAAAAATTATATCAGGTAACCTATGACAGAGCAGAAAATAACTAAATATTTCCGATTGCTCTTGATTATCCTAACACTTGTGCTAGTTGGTTATTTAATATGGCAAAATTTTTCACCGATTGGCAGTCAAGTTATCATCTACGGTTTACAAAAAAACAAGTTTATATCGCCTATTAATCCTAGCACGCGAATAAAACCTCTAGCCTGCGTTAACAATGAATGTACTCAGGAAATGTTTAATGACCCAGTCTATTTTGATCTCTTATTAGCGCGCAAATTTGATTCATTAAAAATAAAAATTTACTATAAAGCTACTGAGGATATCGACATCCGCATTGGTATGCAAACTAAAGAGGGCTGGAACTATATGATAAAAAATTCCGATAGAATTTCTCAAGACAGTGGCTGGGATACGGCCGAGTATAGCTTCCCGTTAAGCGTTGCGCTAGTGAAGCAACGACATGTTAATTTTCTTATTAGTGCACCGGGACTGAAAGCCCATAATAGTTCAATAATCATTAAGCAGCTTACCTTCGATTTGAGCCGTTAACTATGATGTTATTTAAACAACTAAACAAAGAGCTTTTCAAAGTTGCACTTTGCACAATGGCGATGCTGACTATATTAGAATTAACAGTCCCCGGCTTTGTTAGTCTATATTTTAATTCTTCGATAATTTTAGTTATAACGATAATCTCTGGCTCGCTATATTTTCTGTCGCGCGAATAAAAAAGAAGCCCCTTGCTAGGGCGTCTTTTTTATTTTGTTTCCTTATGTGCTTGGTGTTTGCGGCATGACTTGCAATACTTCTTTACCTGTAGTTTTTCCTTGACTTTTTTCTTATTGCGATAAGTCTGATAATTGACACCTCGGCATTCTGTGCATTCAAGCTTTACGAGATTATCTTGTGACATATATTTTCATTATTTAAAATAATTTATTGCACTTCTTCAGCAAGCTTACGAAGTCCAGCCTACGCCAAGTCTTTAACTTCTGGTTTTTCAGCCGAAGCCTTGGCGTAGGCTGGAGCCAGCGACAGGATTTGAACCCGTGACCAATGGTTTACAAAACCACTGCTCTACCAACTGAGCTACGCTGGCGCATACCAACTGCTTGCCCTCCGAAGCATTGTGTAGGAGGGAGCTACGCTGGCAAGTATCGCTATTATAACAGAGAAGTATTATTTTTGCAAGGCTTGATATCTCTAAATATACACAAAAATCTAATTTTACAAAAAAAGGCGCCCTATAGCTCGGCTATGCGACGCCTGGTTTCTAAGAACCGTTAACAAAGAGCGAACACTTCACATCCTTACTGTGGCAGGTCAGGTAGTCCGTTGTACCCATCTTTCTGTGTCCACAGACGCAGGTTGCACGGTGCACTGAACCTGGGAGTTCACTGAACTGAAGCTGTCTCAGCCCCAACTTAAGGCCCATCGTCTTGACGATAGGGTTCGTGGTGGTCATAAGGATGTTCAGATCACGGCGTCGCTCTAGAATCGCGGCCAGGAGTTCCTCACCGACTCCATGCTTTCTAACTTCAGGTTCGACCCAAAGCGTACCCAGCTCGTACCACCCATCACACAACGGCCAACAAGGTGACGTGCCCGACTATACGCCAACCCGACATCTTGATCACCGAGAGACCGGACAGGAATTGCAGCCATAGCTCGAATGGAGTCTTGGGCAGCAGATGTTCTTCTGACTTCAGCCGCAGGGACAGTGACCAGAACGCCCACAAAAGCTTAAAGGTATTGGCCAGGGTAATTCGGTGGATCATGCTCATCTTCATGCGAGTACCTCCGTGTCTACGCAAACCAAAAGAGCTGAGCCCAACAGCTCAGCTCTTTTTATAATTAACCTCAAAGCTTGCTGTCGGAGAGACAGTTTTTCTTAGCCTTCTTTGAGATGAGTCTTAAAAACATAGTGTTTGGATTAATCGCTCGTAACACTTAATCATTATATCAACTTGTTTAAATTGTACAAACTCATTGGCCTGGTGAGCCATTCTAAAATCACCTGGCCCCCAAATCAAACAATTTCCCCACTGTTTAAATAACCCGGCTTGTGTCCAGCCCTCGATAACGTCAATCCGCGCTTCTCCTATTACTTCTTCTGCAATTAATTTGGCGTTTAAAAATAATTCCGTATCTTGATTCACAATATTGGCCTCGCCAGCAAAAGTCATAGTTACTTTAACTTGGGGATCAATCTTTTGTAAAACTAGCTTAATCTTTTCATATTCTTCTCTCAGGTTTTCTGTTGGCAACAAACGTCTATTAATGTTAAAGGTGCATTCATCAGGAATAACGTTAGGCGCGGTGCCACCATGAATTGTGCAAATAGACTGAGTTGGGACACGAAACAAATCATCTGTTTTTTTCTCAAGTTCTTCCTCGATCATAGAGAGCTCCGCGTAGGCAAGCATTGCCTTATGGATAGCGTTATTTTTACGATTATTTTCTAAATTAGTATCCGCAGAATGAGAAGCTACGCCCTGGTATGTGACCACGACTTCCATTGCGCCTTTCTGTCCTACATGTAAATCACAATTAGTTGGTTCAGCAACTATTACGTTTGCGCTACCAGGCTTAATATCTACACTCTCCAAGAAAGTTTTTCCCCCAACGCCAGTAACCTCTTCATCACAATCAAATAAAAAATAGATGTCTTGTTTCGGAGTTTTTTTAATGTTTAACGCAGTCTGAATCATCGCCGTAAGGCCAGCTTTCATGTCACAGGTGCCCAAACCATACATTTTGTCACCATCAACAGTAGGTGCAAGCGGGTCCTTGGTCCATTTGCTAGAAGTTGGGACCGTATCTGTATGTCCACTGAAAATCAAAGGCTTGTCATGGCCCGTACCTTGAAATTTCACCTGCAAATTATAAATCGTAATCCCCTCTTTTTTAATCGGTGTAATCAACACCTGGCCTGCGGGAAATAAACCAGCGATAAAATCAACAATTTCTTTATTAGATTTTTGGCTTTGAGAATCAAAAGAAACAAGTTTTTTTAATAATTCCATGTTTTGCATAAAAAAATACTTTATATATAAAGCGTATCAGACTAACTCAACCTGTCAAACGAAATTTAATATAAAAAAATGGAGGAGAGAAGTACGACTTCAATCCTCCAAGGAGAGGCGGGTACGGGGATCGAACCCGCGACGCACGGATCCACAGTCCGTCGCTCTACCAGCTGAGCTAACCCGCCAGCAACTGGACATTACCACTTGTTATATTATTGTCAAGAGCAAAAAAACAGGCCAAACGCTTCGAGCGTAGGCCTGCGTCGCTTGGCGACCAACGGCTAGCGGATGAGCGAACCCAGCCGAGCCAGCCCCATGGACTCCTGCCAACCCGGTCGGTTCATGTCCTTGAGCGTCACCTGCCCGCTGGCCAGTTCGGCTTCGCCGATAATGACGACCCAGGGGATACCCAGCATCTTGGCCCGACCGATCTGAGGCCGCAGACCAAGGTCGGCTCCATCGTACAGGACAGTGTTCTCGCCCATGGCACGAATCGCTTGCGCGACCTGGATGGCACGTTGCAGACAGCCTTCCGTCGGTCTGTAGGCCACGAGAACCCGCGACACCGTCTTGGGCAAGGTGAACAGCCTCTTCTGCTGCGCGTAGACCAGGAATCGGTCGATGCCGAAGGCGGCCCCGGTCGCCGGTGCCGGCATCTCCACGAAACGCTCGACCAGGTTGTCGTAGCGTCCACCGGAGAAAACCGATCCGGTTTCCAGGCTGTCGGTCAGGACCGTCTCGAAGATGGGGCCAGTGTAGTAACCCAACCCCCGGACCATTGACGGCTCGATGCTGATCCGACTCGGATCGACGCCGAACAGGTCGAGGTAGCGCAGGATCTCTTCGAGCTCGCTGCAGCCCTGCTGAGCGATCTGGTTCTCACCCATGAAGGCCTTGATCTGGGCCAACCGAATGAGCGAGGTGCCGCGCACATCGATGAACCGCAGGATCTCTGCGACCTGCGACGCGTCGAGAAGCTTCGCTTCGTCATCCGTCTTCAAGGCGAGCAGATCACCTTCGAGCGTGTGCCCTTCTTCCAGCTTGTCCTTGCTGTCGAGCACGCCCAGAACCTTGGACAGGTCCTGCTTCGGGAAGTCGATCCGTTCCGGCAACCCATCCAGGATCTTGCGGTTGTTCAGGAGGATGCAGTGGGTGTTCACGCGCATGACACGCATGCACTCGTCCATGAGTGCGATGATCTGTGCATCCGAGATCATCCCGGGCGCAAAGACCACATCGACATCGCACTGCGTGAACTGGCAGAAGCGCGTCTCGGAAGGCCGTTCCCCGCGGAAAGCATCCCCGACCTCCCAGCGCAGGAATGGCCGAGGCAACTCTTGGAAGTGCTCCGCTACGAAGCGTCCGAGGGGCACGGTCTGGTCGAACTTGAGGCCAGTGTCCGCACGTCCGCCGCCTGCGCGACGCCGTGTGTTCAAGGCCTTGAAGAACGACATGTCCGTCCACTCATCCGCGCCGAAAAGCACGTTCAGGAACTGAACGGTGGCCGAGCCGAACGGCTCGAAACCGTAGCGCTCGAAGATGGAGATGAGGATGGTCAGGATGTGCCGCTTGAGGATCATGACCTCAGGGGCAGTATCACGGAATCCCGAAGGCAAGGTTGGCTCAACTCGCGTGTCTCCCATTGATGGCTCCTCTTTAACGTCCAAGAACCTTTGGACTCTTTAATTTAACATTCGCAACTTGACAAGTCAACATTTCATAATCATCAAAATAAAAAACCGGAAATGCAGATCGTCTGCATTCCCGGGGATGGTCAGGTCAGCCCAGCTTATCGAGGCTGATGTCGATCTCGTGGATCACGTGCCAGTCCGGCTTCTTGTAGAGGAACGGCGGACGGTCCAGATCCTTGACGAGTACAGGGCGAGCGTGGCCGATGCGGCGCTTCGTCTCCTTCTCGACTTCGACGTAGAGGCGACGCGAAAGCATCAGGCAGGCACGGGAGAAGGCCTTCACTTCCGGCGACGGAATCGAGGCCCAGTGCTCGGGATCGCCCAGCGGCGCCACGTAGGGCGCGCCGAAGTTCCCAGGCATGGGCAGGTTCGGATAGTAGATCTGGATGGCCGACTTGGGACCGGATGCGCCGTTCGCCGAGACGGAGACGCCCAGCGTACGACCGGAATACGGCACTCCGACATAGAAGTCGCGTTCACACACGTAGTCGATGACCTCGCCAGGGGCGAAGTCGCCGTCTCTGTGCGCGATGATGCGATCTTCGATGCCCCGCAGCTCGTGACTCTCTTCTTCCTGTCTGATCTGCAGGGCGACCAGGAACTTATCGACGCGAATCCCGCGGACGAGGAAGAGTTGATCCAGAGCTGCAAGCGTTCCACCGGTCCAGACGCCGTCGTCGACGACGATGACACGCTTCGAGCGTCCCAGCGAGCTGTGCCGCGCCATTTCGGCCAGCTGAACGTCGATCATGGGACTCCCAGGGCGCGGCCCCTTGCCGAGGTCGGTCCAGGTCGAGCTGTGCTTGCTGAAGCCGGTCAGGCGGTTCGTGGAGAACATCATGTCTGCGCCCTCCACGTACACAGGATCGAGCGTGATGATCGGTGGACGGTCAGCGCTGTGCTCTTCGATGAGCGAGGTCAGCCTCTGCTGCATCTCGGACCAGCTGATGAACTGCACGTCGATGCCCAGCGGCCCGAAGATCCGCTGGAGCTCTGCGATCAGGCCGCGCATCAGGTCACCGAAGAAGTGCCGATCAGGGGAAGCGAATCCGTGGGCCTGGGCCCATCTGCGGACGAGCAAGTTCAAGTCTCCGGTGATGAGGTATCTCGGACGCCGCGCTTGCATGCACTACCTCCATGTCCAGATTTGAGGAACCAATCCTTGGTACCAGTTTCTCCTTTGTGCTTATCTTAACTACTGTCCGATAATTATTCAAGACTATTGAGTTTTTTGTTAATTTCAGCTTCTGCGAACTCAACAGCTTGTTCTGGAGTCTCGGCAGCCAGCACCTTCCGTCGGTTACGCCCATCAAAGTACTCGCCAGCCATTTTATCGGCCCAGCCTCCAGTGTTCTTTATTGCAATTATTGGTATATCAAGTTGATAAGCGATTGCCATCTCCGTAACAGTTCCAGATCCACCACTTACAGCGATTATGGCATCGCAACTATTTACTAAAACAAATTCTCGCCCACCGCCACGCTCCAAACCAGAACAAACTATCACATCAGTATTTCCTTCCTTGTCCCAGATATTTTTTCCTGTTGAATATGTAACCCCTATTGTTATTCCATTCTTTCGTTTAGCACCACGTGCAGCCGCTGTTGATAATGAATCATAATCTTTTTCAGCACCATAAAATAAAATATGTCCTTTTTCAGCCACAATCTCACCAATTCTTTCAGCTATTTGTTGTATTTGTTCTGAATAATTTAAATCTGCTGCAGACCCCATGACACCAATTTGGAATTTTCTCATAAATAAAATTTTATATTATTTTGTCTAAATTTAGCAATATTTCTTCTACTCCTTTGGTAATTCTTTCTGGACTAACATAATCCGCCAATTCTTTAACCTCACTTGTCGCGTTATTAACAACACAGAACTTATCAACCTTACCCAACAATGGTTTATCTAAAAAATCATCAGCTATAACAATTTTTTTATGATCTGGATAATAAGTGGCTAATTCGTCAAAAGCCTTACCTTTATCATAATTTTGGGGATATATCAAAAGATTACAGAAATTGTCACATTGACTTACAACAAGATCAAGCCCCTGACGTTCAACATAATCTGTAATAATTTTAACAAGTTTTCTTAACGCTTCTCTGTTTTCTTCAAGTGCACCGTTAAAATAGGTACGCACATGCACACTTAAACTAAAATTCCTAAAACAATTCTCAATGAAAACATTCTTATACTCATGTTCCAATTCAAGCTCATCTGGATTTTTGTTTACTTCTGTGGTGTCTTCAATCGTATAAAGAGAATCTTCGAAATTATGCGAAATAATTGTCGGTAATAGATTCTTTACTTGATTTAGTTGCAATATAGTTTCATCATCTACGAGGACTTCTCGGGCAGCAGTTACTGTGTCATAAATAAAGCAACCATTTTCGCCTATAACCTTACCCTCAAGATCGAACATTTTTACTATAGGCAGGATATCTTCCAAAGAACGATTTGAATTCAGGACAAAAACATGTCCTTCTTTTTTCATTTGTTCAATAATAGAATTGATGGTCGGTGAAGTAGACCGATAATTATGATTGATTAGAGTGTTATCAATGTCTAAAATGATTAAATATTTACTCATACGTTTCGTACTAATCAGTATAACCAGCGTAAAATATGTTGTCAATTTAAATAAAAAAAACACCTCCACGATCTGTCGCAGACGTGGAGGTTGTTGTCAGGTGTTCGAGTAGTCGAACGCTCCTTCCTGGACCATCGAGTTGATGAGCTCGAGCTCCGGGAAGAAGAAGCGGTCCTCGGCAATCGGGGGGCAGTGCTCGCGCACTGCGCGATACGCCTGGCCGGTATAGGTGCCGAGCTGCCCCAGCTCTCCCAGCTTCTCTTGCGCGAGGCTGATGGCCTGGCAGTTGCCGTGGATCTCGCGCGTGAGCGCGAAGGACAGCCGCGGCAGGAGCAGCTCCAACTGCCAGACGCTGATCGAAGCCATGGACACGTAGTCCTCCTGCCCATCCGAGGTCGGGATGGACATGACAGTGGCCGGGAAGCACATGGCCGCGCAGGCGGCGGCATCGGACGCCGCTCCGTACTGCGAGATCATGAGTCCGGTCATGCCGAACCTATTGCTTCCGGTCAGGTCAGCGGGCAAGCCGTAGCTGTGGTGCTTGTTGAGGAGACCGTAGAGCCGGTCGTTGGAGATGCGCGCCAGTTTCGCCAGCGCGATCTTGACCGCTTCCAGCGGCACGGACAGAGGATCACCGTGGAAGTTGGCCCCCGAGAGGACCACCAGGTTGCCGTCCTCCCCTTCCTCGAACATGAGGGGATTGTCGGTGGAGGCGTTCAGCTCGTGCGTCAGCGCGTCCTGCAGGTCCCAGAGGGTCTGCTGTACCGTGCCGTGCGCCTGAGGAACAGCTCGCACCGAATAGCGGTCCTGGATACGTTCCTTGGTGAAGTAGGCCCGCTCCGGATCACCCGGCTCGCAGACCGGAACCGCCTGAGCGGCGCGCGTGGTCCGCTGGCTACCTTCCAGGTAGCGCAGGATCGTTGCGGCCACATGCTGCGCACCCTTGTTCTGCCGTGCCTCGTGGATACGCCGATCGAACGCGCGACGTTCCCCACGAATGGCCTCCAGACAGAGGGCCGCGGCCAGGTTGGCCGTGTTCAGGTAGCGCAACGCCGTGGTGTAGGCGAAGCAAGCACGGGAGAGGATCATGGTCGCTCCGTTGGTGAGCCCCATGGCCTCTTTCGGCTTCAGGGAGTAGGGCTCGTAGCCGTACTCATCCCGAAGCTGCTGGACAGTGATGATCTTCCCTTCCACGCGCACGCGCGCTTCCGGGACACCGACGAGCACAGCGCCAAGATGCGCCAGCGGAATGAGGTCACCGCTGGCCCCCACGCTGCCAGCCTCCGGGATGACCGGGAGCCAGTTGTTGTTCAGGAGCTCGAGGAGCTTCTGGCACAACTCCAGCGTCACGCCGGAGTGACCTCTCGCGAAGCTGTTGAGGCGCGCCAGGATCATCCCGCGCACCGCGTGGTCAGGCAGCGGAGCTCCCAGACCACAGGCGTGCGCCCGGGCGTAGAAGTCCTGGTAGGCGAGCAGGTCGTCCAGCGGGATCAGCTGGTCCTTGCGGGACCCACATCCGGTGTCGATGCCGTACATGGACTCCCCGTCGTCGATCTTGCGCTGGAGCTTCCCCCGGACACGCAGGATCTTCGCACACGCGTCGTCGGTGAGCACGACGCGCGGGAAGCGCCCGTCCTTGCCCAGTCCGACCTGAACGAGCGTCTCGATGGTCAGGTTGCTGCCGGTGAGATGAACCACGCCATGGTGGCCATCTCCATCTGTTGTTGCGCGGTCCATCGTTTCCTCCCTGTTGATCCGAATATTACCCAACACCCTGGTTTGTAGGGTACTAACCCAACTTACCATTAGAATAGATTATCACCTTTTGCAATTGCAAGTCAATCCAAACAAAAAAGCAAGCTTGTTAATAAGCCTGCTCGAAAGAAAATAAATTATTTAAGTTTAGCTATAATTTCATCAAAATTACAAACCGTTTGCTCCCCTGTCTTCATATTCTTTAAAGTATACAATGATTTTTGGACTTCTTCATCCCCAAGGACTATCACCCAAGGCATTCCATAACTATTGGCATATTCCATGTTCTTGCCCACTTTTCTTTCCAAATAATCAATATCAGCTGCAATATTATTTTGTCTTAATTTCTCTACTAATTCGAAGGCTGGCGCAAAATTATTTTTACTGACTGGCAAAACATAAACATCAGCTACGCATTGCTTTGAAAGCATTTCATTATTTTGTAATTGGAGTGCATCAAAAATTGTATCCAGCCCAAAACTAACACCAACAGCTGGATATTTTTCGTCAGTCCCAATAAATCCACCAATCATATTATCAAAACGGCCACCGGCACAAATAGATGATGATAATTGCTCTGTGTTTTTCAAAAACACTTCAAAGACATTACCCGTATAATAAGCCAAACCACGTGCTAGGTTTGGTGTGAATATTAAATTCTGAGCAGTAGCGACTTCAACCGTACGAGATAAATCGTTTAATCCATCATTTTCTCCCAACAAATCTTTTAGTGTTTGAATTTTTTCAGAGTTACTTCCCTCGATTGCTAAAGTTTTTAAAACTTCATCAACCATTTCACCACTTATCTTCTTATCTAAAAGTTCAGCTTTTACACCGTCGGCTCCGATCTTATCAAATTTGTCGATGGAAATTATAGTTGAAATTTGTGATTCTTCTGGAATTCCACATTTAGTTAAAATAGCATTCAAGACTTCACGGTTATTGATTTTAATAACAACCTCCAGCCCCAATTTATTAAATACAGTATTAATTAAATTTACTAATTCAGCATCAATAGTAGGGTTTGAAACACCCACCACATCCACATCGCATTGATAAAATTCTCTATAACGCCCCAACTTAATTGGACCATCGCGGAAAACTTTTCCAATTTGGTAACGTTTGAAAGGCATTTTCAGCTGAGGATTCATACCAACGAATCGAGCAAAAGGAACCGTAAACTCGGTTCTAAGCACCAAGTCACGAAGACCTTGATCCTTCAGCTTAAATGTTTCACGCATGGCGTCTGACTCTTGTCCAATTCCGTATTTGGAAGCAAAAAGCTCATAACGTTCGATGACCGGAGTTTCGATGGGATTATATCCATATATTTCAAAAACAGAACGTAGCGTTTGAACTAGTTTATCTCTGGCAATCTTTTCCGCTGGTCCAAAATCTCGGACGCCGCGGGCACGTTGTAGGGCTTCATTTTGCATAAATACGAATTACGAATATTCTACTAATTTACGAATTATTGCTCACCTTGCTTTCTTACTTATTTGCTTACTTGCTTATTTACTTACTTGTTTATTGTTATTTAATGGGGCGGACGACGGGGCTCGAACCCGCGACCCTTGGTACCACAAACCAATGCTCTAACCAAACTGAGCTACGTCCGCCATAATTAATAGTCAAATAAACAAAGAAACAATCGATTAACTAAGCAAAGAAACAATTAATCAATTAAACAAAGAAACAAAGCGCATTTTCCCAAAAAAAGAGTCAGCCCACTGGCTGACAATTTACACGAAAACTGCAACCAGTGCTTACTGATCGTGATGATGATGGTGTTTTGCAGTTATATTCTTCATACAAAACAACTTTATCACAACAGTATATTTTGTCAATTGCTAGACAATTTGATTGTCAATTCGCTCGAAATCATTCAAGTGACGCTTCTTTTCAACCTGATATTTTCGTTTATCTAATTTAAACTTTGAAAACACATCAATAATGAAACGGCGCCCCAAATATGGCGGCATAATGACATAAGTAGCGCCCTCATGATACAACTGTTCAGCATCTTTAACATGGTGCGACATACAAATGAAACCTGCTGTGGACTTATGTTTTTTAAAATAATCCAGCAAAGACATATTCACATCAAAATCAGGTATGGTGGAAATAACCATCTTTAAACTATTTTTCGGCAACGAATCGAGTAAATCAGAATCATCAGCTGAACGGGACAGTGATCAGTGCCAAGGATCTGGAAAAGCACCTGGGCAAGACGCTCATCACCGGCAGTGGTGACTCGGTCCTGGGCGCCGACGACAAGGCCGGCGTGGCCGTGATCATGGAGTCGCTCTACGCGATCCTGGGCGACCACGTGCAGCACGGACCACTCACGGTCATCTTCTTCCCAGACGAGGAAAACGGCGAATTGAACATCGCCGACTTCCCGCCCGAGCTCATGAACCCGCTGTCCATACTGCTGACCGTGGACGGTGGCACGCTGGGAGTGGTGGACACCTCCTGCTACAGCGGACGCACAGTCAAGGTCACCTTCAAGGGCTTCGACGCGCACCCTGGCCCGTACGGTGATCGCATCATCCCGGCAGCAACGATCGCCGCCGACTTCATGATGCGTCTGCACAGCGGGAACTTCCCCGCGCCCTGGCGCAAGTCAGAGGCCGGAAGCTACCAGTACGCCATGGAGATCCAGGGCGAGGCAGCCGAGGCCACGGTCATCTGCATCCCCCGCTCCTTCGACGACGCCGAGTCGATCAGGTTCTCGGAGCAGCTCCAGGCACTGGCCGAGCGCGTCGTTCTCTCCTATCCCGGCAGCAGCACGCAGGTGGATGTCGTACTGAAGTACATATCCATCAGCCGTGCGATCCAGGCTCAGCCCTGGACCGTGGAGCTGCTTCGTCGGGCGGCTGCCGAGGTCAACCTCGAGATGCACGAGGAGGCCATCACCGGCGGCACGGACGGTGCCATGATGAACATGCACTACGCCGAACTACCCTGCCCGAACATGGGCGTGGGCGCGCACAACATCCACCTGCTGACCGAGTTCGTGGCCGACGAAGACCTCGACCACGGCCAGCGCTGGCTCACGCAGTTCATCTACCAGGCGACCTGCATCTGACCAGTTCTTCTCGTCCCCCAATCCAAGGTTGTGGGGACGATTTTTTATTAAATAAAAACACGGACAAACTCTCGGAGTTGTCCGTGCGAAAGCACTAGATGATGCGGTTAGACCAGGGCCTCGATGAGCGCTGCGTCGACCGTTTCGGCCAGGGTCGGCAAGAAACCTTCGACTCGCTGCGCTTCATCGCGCACAGCCCAGTTGGCAGAATCACTGCCAGCCCAGGCACGACGCGTGACGCCGCAGAGGACGTCCCAGGTGAGCATGGACTCGATGACCCTATCGACACGTTCGCTGCCGTCCAGGACGAGACCGAAGCCACCGTTCGTGACGTTCCCCCAGCCGGTACCGCCGCCGTTGTGCAGCGAGACCCAGGTGGCACCGCGCATGGCGTTACCGATGACGCACTGGGTGGCCATGTCGGCCGTAGGTGCGGAACCGTCATAGACGCTCGCGGTCTCACGCAGGAAGGAATCAGTTCCACCGGTGTCGTGGTGATCACGTCCGATGACGACCGGTCCCTTGAGACGCCCCTCACGCACAGCCTTGTTCATGGCCAGCGCCGTGAGCACGCGTCCGGTCGCATTGCTGTAAAGGATGCGCGCCCGTGAACCGACGGCCAGATTGAACTTGCCGGCGTCGACGATCCACTGGGCATTGTCGGTCAGTTGCTGGCGGATCTCGGGCGGAGCTGTCTCGAGCATCACCTTGATGACCTCGATGGCGATGGCGTCCGTCTCGCGGAGATCCTCGTCCAAGCCGCTGAGACAGACCCAACGGTACGGACCGAAACCCAGGTCGAAGTAGAGCGGACCCATGAGCCCCTGGACATAGCTCTCGTAGCGAGGCTTGCAGTCCAAGAAGATCTCTGCGCCCGATTCTTCGGCGACGTCGAGGAAGCGGTTGCCGTAGTCCCAGAACCTCGTCCCGCGATCGACGTGCTTGTTGATGATGTCCACCTGACGGTAGACCGATCGCTGGACCTCTGACGTGAAGCGCTTCAAATCAGCCAGCCGCAGCGAATCTGCTGCCTCTACGCTCATTCCTGCAGGATAGTAGCCGCCGGTGTAGGGCTCGTGCAAGGAGGTCTGATCCGACCCCAGGTCGACGTGGATGTCCGCCTCGTACAGAGCTTCCCAGAGGTCCACCACGTTGCCGTGGTACCCCAGGGACACTGCTTCGCCGGCTGCCACCGCCGCTCTGACTCGAGTCATAAGCGCTGGAAGGTCGGAGTGGATCTCGTCGAGCCAGCCCTGCCTCTTGCGCTTCTGCAACGCAGCCAGCTTGACTTCGGCGATCACACCGACAGCACCGAGGATGACGCAGGCCTTGGCTTGCGCGCCGCTCATGCCGCCGAGCCCCGAGCTGACGAAGAGCTTGTGCTTCAGGTTCTCACCCGGCTTCAAGCCCAGCCACTTGCGCGCTGCGTTCAGGATGGTGATGACCGTGCCGTGCACGATGCCCTGACTCCCGATGTACATCCATGAACCAGCGGTCATCTGACCGTACATGGTGACACCGAGCTGAGCCAGCTTCTCGTAGTCGTTCAGATTTCCGAAGCGCGGGACTACAAGTCCATTGGTCAGGACGACGCGTGGGGCGTCGGGAGAAGACGGGTACAGTCCGTCCGGGTGTCCGGACTTCATGACCAGGGTCTGGTGCTCGCTCATGTGCGCGAGGTACCACATGGTCATTCTGTACTGGATCCAGTTCTGGAAGACACCACCGTTTCCACCGTAGGTGATGAGCTCGTAGGGGTACTGCGCGACAGCGGTGGCCAGGTTGTTCTGGATCATGAGCATCATGGACTTGGCTTGCAGGCACAAGCCAGGATACTCTTCGACCGGGCGAGCGAAGATCGGGAACGTGGGCCGGAAGCGATGCATGTAGATGCGTCCGAGCGTACGCAGTTCGTTCAGGAATTCGGGCGTCAGTACCGCGTGCCACTTCTCCGGAAAGTACCGCAGCGCATTGGCCACGGCTTGTCTCTGTTCGGTCAGGTTGAGGACCAGCGGACGCCGAAGTGCACGCGGCACCTCAACTTCCGCTGCGGGCATGTCCGGCAGTGACGCCGGAAGGCCCTGCAGGATCTCCTCCTGCCAGGTACGTGGGTTCATCACAACCTCCAGGTTGGAAGCCAGAAAAGCACACAGTTGGCTATAATTTACAATTTAAATAATATTGCGTCAATCAAAATCCAGCCGTTGCGTCGCGCATTGGCTGGATTGGTGGGTGCTGTTGATAGGCCCTCGTTACCATCCGCCGTTCAGGATCTGGATGGCGTTGGCCCGCACGGTGAGCATATTGTCGAGCCCGACGTAGGTGATGTCGGTGCGCTCGATGAGCTTCAGGCGGAGTTCGGTCCGCGTCTCGACGCGGATGATCTCGCGCACAGGCTTGGGGAGGGCGTCGATCATGTTGTCGAACCGGTGGTGCTGGCCTTCCAGAGCCAGAGCAACGATGCAGCCTTTCCGACCGAAACACATGGCAACCTCCTGCTGCGGGTAAGGAGTAAATATAGCATATTCTTTATGATTTGGCAACCACCCAATTAAATAGTCTAAATTTAGCATAGATTTAAACACGCCTTGCCATTGACATTATCTCAAAAAGATGATATACTTAAGTTTCACGATCGAATCGTGCTGTTTTTTCATCGCACCGGAGGAGGTCGTCATGAACCGGATCGTCGCGCTTATGTTCGAGGAATGCGAAGGGAATTCCCCTATCGCCGCCCACCTGCCCACGGCTGACGGGGCCATGATGGTCTTCCCCAGCCACAAGTCCGAGTCGGACATGGTCGAGCCCGGGTGGTACGTGGTCCAGCTGACCTTCCTGCCCGGCAAGAACTTTGTGCTGGCTGACCCGGTGATGACCGAGATCAACATCGAGGCGGCGGCGGACATCCTGAACTGCCACCTCGATCTCGACGAGCTGCGTCGCAGCACGCGCCGCAAGTCCCGTTCGCAGGATCACCCGCGCGTAGCCGCGGCCTGAGCGACATCATCGTGGATCGAAACACCCCACACCTACCGAGTAGGCATGGGGTGTGTTTTTTATAAGAATTATTTTATTTTCAATGGGATAACCAGTTCTTCGTCTTTTTCTGGTACACCAGATGGATTATCATTTTTTAATATCAATAAAACTTTGCCTTTTATATCTGGTGGAAGCTTCAGGTCTTTCCTAAATGACACAAAATCATTGGTCATCCAATCCTGTCGCGTCATGATATTTCCAGAATACAAGGTATCCCCTTTGATATTTTTAATTAGAATTGGAAAACTGGCTTCAAAATACCAAGAGCCACGTGCTTGTCCAATAATTTCTAAATATGAATTTTCAACTGTTATGTTTGGTCTGGGATATAAAACCCTAATTTTTTCAGCCTTGCTGTTTAGAACAGAATAATCGCAGACCGGAACACATTGCATGGTACACATTTCAGCATTAGCATCATGTCTACAAGCAGAAGCACAACTGTTAAAATAACCACCATTCGTCAAACAATCATCCTCGGAAATATATTCGCATTCGCTAAAATCATCAATCCAAAAACCTTTATAGTTCTCGCATTTTTTTAGCGCTAATAATGTTTTCGTTTTACTGACATCATCTCTGTCAGTGTTCAATAGATCCAATTGCTGCACAATAATTATTACAGCGCAGACAACAATAATAGAAATCAGAAAACTAATAACTAAATTCTTTGATATTTTTTTCTTCATATATTTTATAAATCCAGCATAGCATTTTTCGTGTGACATTAGCAAATATATGCCCCGACAACTTGATTCTCAGATTCCAGCTAATCTCTTATAATCAAAATATATTTCCAAAAATAAAAAAATCTCCAAATGTAAAAGACAATAAACTTAGAGATTTTTTCAATGCTAGCTTCGCGTAACTTGTGTAGCAGCAGGCCCTTTATCGCTTTGTACAACCTCAAAGCTAACAGCATCGCCCACCTTCAATTCCTCAAATGTAACGTCAACAAGTTCCTTAGAGTGGAAGAAAAGGTCTTTTGCTTCTCCCTCGCGAGAGATGAAACCATATCCTTTTTCTGTAAGGGTCTTGATTGTCCCTGTTGTCATGTAATTTTCTTTAATTTTGTTAATTAGAAACGTTAAACATTGTTCATATTTAGCGTTGATAGGTAATATAGCGTATTTCTCTTTTTATGTCAATCTAAATTTAGCTAAAATCTACTAATTTGATCTTTTTTGTGTTAGCAATATTCCACTCACCCGCGCCAAAAATCTAACAATGTCTTTTATAACGTTCTTGGTTTTCCCATGCGTAGGGTCATAATGAATGTACAAATCTGGTTTGCCATTAATTTCTAGAATATGAAAACTCTTTTTAGTTGGCTTCTCTGAAATACTTTTACAAATAACATCAATACCAACTAAATATTTTCCCACAGCCTTAGATGCAGCCACGCAAATTTTTTCGATATCGCGATGTACCCCAGCAGTCACATCACGTGTTTCTCCACCTTCAGCCAAACAGGAACTTCTCTTAATAAAAATGATTTTCTTCTCTGGTAACACTGTTTCTAGTGTAACCTGCTGATCCTTAAGAGTCTGCTCAAATTTTTTATCAAATTTCGTTCTTCGGACAGTTGAATTTTGTTTTTTATTAATAATTTTCCGAATCGTTGAAACTCCATCGCCGATAATATACGGAGGAGTCATTTCCAGCGCGCCAATAACCTTATCACCAAGAACTAGAATTCTATATTCCTTCCCGAAAACCATTGTTTGAGCCACCATGCTACGATATTTGGGTAATTCCCGGGCTAATACCATAAACGCCTCACGTGGCGTTTTAATAAAAGGGAAAATCCCAATACTCTGGGAACCTGTAGCATCTTTCAGAATTATTGGATAGGTAAGCGTACTCAATTTCTTTAATGCTTGTCTCTTTTCAAAAGTTTTTTTATAAAAACACTCCGTATCCGCGGAGGGCAAGCCATGCGCCCGTAACAACCTGTGAGTAATGTCTTTGCATCTGGTGAACTGACCACTTACAAATGATTGCCGTGCGATAGAAATTTTATGCTCTAATAAAATACGCTTGCCCAAAACATTAATATAAAAACATCCCCGTTCGGGGACGAACTCTTCTATCTTACCACCCATCTCGACGACAACCTTCTTTATTATTTGGAGATTTTTATTCATGTGTCAATAATGTAGCACAGTTCTTATTAAATACCAATTACCCAAGTTGGCCCGCCACATACCCAGAACTCCACGCCCACGAAAGATTAAACCCACCAATCGGACCATCAATATCAATAATCTCACCAGCGAAATACAGCCCAGATATTTTCTTTGATTCCAATGTATTTTTAATTTCACTGCCGTCGATTCCACCAGCTGTAAACTCAGCTTCATTCCAACCACGCGTAGCGGTGACCTTTATCTCATAGTTTGTGATAAATTCTAACAATTCCTTAAGTTGTGTTGTATTTAATTGCTCCAGCTTTATTCTGTCGTCTATTTTTAATGTCTTTAAAATAACGGACGCTAAATTGTATGGCAGCGCAGCTCGCAGAAAATCTATTAACTTTTTTTGAGGATTTCTCTGTATTGTTTGTTTCAACCAGCTACTTGATTGTTCGCGTGACATTTCAGGAAAAAAGTTTATTGCCAAAACTAAATCATTTTTTTTATTTCTATTTAGTGCGCAGGAAATAGTTCGGCTAAGTTCCAATATCGCGCTACCCGATAACCCGTATTTGGTGAAAATAACATCACCGATTGCTGAGATTGTTTTCTTTTTATCGATACATAGATTCACGCCCAATTCCACTTTTACACCTTGAAGAGCTTGGCTGATAGCGTTTTTTGCTTCCACGGGTACAGCGCTGACAATTGGAGTAACAATTTCATGACCAAATCCTTTAGCTAGATTGTAACCAATGCCATCACTGCCCAAGGCTGGATATGTCTTGCCTCCGGTCGTCAGGATTATCTTACTCGCTTCGATAAATCCTCCATCTTTAAGATCAACTTGGAATATTTTATTCTTTCTAATTTTCATCACTTCAGCACCCAAGAGCAGTTCAACACCAGATTGTTTTAATTCAGATTCAAGTGCATGTAGCACAGTTTTAGTTTGCTGAGTAACCGGAAAAACTTTTTGTTGATCACCCTTCTTCTCTGGAGCCAGACGCACCCCCAAATCATTAAAAAAATTAATAATATTATTATATCCGAATTGCGAAAACACTTTTTGAGCTAATTGTTTCCCTGTTCCTTCATAAAATTTTGATGGTTCGTGTTGCAGCTGCACGTTGGTTAAATTACAACGACCAGCCCCGCTTATTAATAGCTTGCGCCCTAATGAATTATTCTTTTCGATAAGCGCCACTCTCATTTCAGGATGATTTTGTCGCGCTGATAATGCGGCCAGCATGCCAGCAGCACCACCACCGATAACAACCACATCGAATCTTTGATTAACCATTGCCATATTGTCAATCTTATTTATTTTGGTAATTTTGCTCAGTTATATCATCGCCCACTTGATACAAAAACCAGAAGGCATCAGAAACATTCGACACATCATTAAAGCTATGCCCCATTTGATTAAAGATACTTTCTGTCATAATCCAACGTAAAACATTTCTGACTGCAACCTTATAGACCTTGGGTAAGGAGCTAAACTTAACTAAACTATTTTCTTTGTAAAGTCGCGGTTCACCTAAAGGGAAAGCTCTCAGCACATCAACAGGAACAACCTTTACATTAGAAAAATCTGTGTAATAACTTCTGAATGAATTTTTATCCATGAATGAGTGACGCTTACCATCGATATCTAAATAATAGACGGAAGAATATTCAGCGGCTTTAATCAAATCCCCTGGTTTAAGACCGGGCATAATCACGTCAAAAGAAACAACCTCTGTTGTATCAGCCTCTTTTTCGTCTGCGAGAGCTGGAGCCTCGGGCTCCTTTCCTGCAGGTACAGATATTGAATTAGTTTCTGAATTGTCATTTATATCGATACAACCTGGATCGTCCATATCCTTAACGCCATCATTGTCATTATCAACTCCATCGTTACATTGCATAATCTCACGCCCAGCACTCTTTATGGATTCAGTGTAAATCACATACTTGGTAAAATGTTTTGTCCAAACTATCAGATCGTTTCCGGATGTGAATCGACAATCAGAATCATTATCGATATTTTCATCGGCCCAAGCCTGATCATCTTCAGAACAAATATTTGTAACTGGTTCAAATTCGTCTCCACGTGACCAACCGACCAATCGACTTCCCTGATTTGTAAATAACATCCTGATTTTGAACAACCGCCTATATCCTT
>Ga0172369_10001251_pt1 | contig 36834 bp, 42 predicted proteins | sample LakKiv25m_FD_114539 | JGI IMG/M metagenome (GOLD analysis project Ga0172369, IMG submission 114539) | Freshwater microbial communities from Kabuno Bay, South-Kivu, Congo - kab_022012_11.25m | ecosystem: Environmental > Aquatic > Freshwater > Lake | place: Democratic Republic of the Congo... | reverse complement strand
GGGGGCGCAGGACGTTTTTGCTTTGACGGTGTCTCGCGCGCTGACGCGGCACGGTTTACATGGCGCGTGAGTAGTTTGGTCTGCACCCACATCATTTTATTAAGGAGGCCCTATGGCAACCAAGGTGGAAGTTCAGGCCCGTAACATCCGATTATCGGATAGTATCAAAGAGCATGTTGAAAAAAAGGCAGGCAAGCTCGATCATTACCTGCCCGCAATTGAGGAGGCGCATGTTGAGCTGACGCATCTTAAGTCAGCGCGTGATGCTAATGACCGCAACGTGGCGCAAGTTACGGTGCGGGGAAAGGGGTTGATCCTGCGGACAGAGGAGCGCGCCGACGAGGTGTTGGTGGCTTTCGATACCGCCATTGATAACCTTCATCGCCAGATTGACCGATACAAAGGAAGGCATTATCACGGTCGAGGTGATGGACGTTCGGCATCCGACGTGATGGATGAACCTGTTGTGGCAGATGATACAGGCGAACTGCCTCCATTAGTTGCGCGCCGCAAACACTTCCGTATTCTGCCCATGAACGAACTGGAGGCTGTTGAGCAGATGAAACTGCTCGGCCACGATAATTTTTTCGTGTTTTACAATGCCGAGACCAGCAAGGTCAATGTTTTGTATCGCCGCCGTGATGGTTCATACGGCTTGATCGAGCCTGAGATCGGATAAAATATTTCACGACAGATTTTTATATTGCTGGCCCGGCGAAATGGCCGGGTCAGTCTTTTGGGAGCAAAGAGATGGACGGTTTGGATTTTGATGATGATATGCCAGAAGAGGGATCGGTTGACAGCGGTGTAAATATACCCGCGGCCGAGGAATCTATTCTGCATTTAATTGATGCGCTGGGGGAAAACCCCGAACGGGAAGGGTTAAAGAACACTCCCAAACGAGTCGCCAGAATGTATCTGGAACTATTAAGCGGTTATCGAGCGGACCCGCAGAAAGTTGTGAATGGTGCGCTTTTCAATATTACTTATGATGAAATGGTCATCGTGCGTGATATTGAATTCTACAGCCTGTGCGAACATCACATGCTGCCTTTTCTGGGGCGCGTCCATGTTGCTTATATGCCGGCCGGAAAGGTGATTGGGCTTTCAAAGATTCCTCGCCTTGTGGATATTTATGCCCGCCGCTTGCAGGTGCAGGAGCGGATGACGCGCCAGATCGCCGATATTATTCAGGAATTGCTTGAGCCAAAAGGTGTAGCTGTGGTTCTTGAAGGCCTGCATTTATGTTCCATGATGCGCGGCGTTAAGAAACACGGTGCACGTATGACCACATCCGCAATGCATGGCTCGTTCCGTACCAACCCGGCTACGCGCCAGGAGTTTTTGGATAATATTTCGCGAGGCGCGGGGCCTCTTCAGGTTTAACCAGTTGGATCTATTGGCTTTAGTATTCCCGGATGCTGTACGATCCAGATTTGAGAGCATAGTAACTTGGCAACATCGATTAGTTTTTCATTGGCGAGAGGATGCGGAAATTCCGGAGCAAGTTCTGCCAGCGGCACCACAACGAAGGCGTAATTCCAAAATTCCAAATTGACCGGAATGCCATCCGCCATGGCGATGTCAATATCAATCGTGCGCGGGGCGTTCTTGTTTTCACTGCGTACACGTCCCAGTTTGGCTTCGATGGGGTGGATGACTTGCTCTTTTAAATTTTCGGGGGCTAATGAAGTGATGAATAACACACAGGCATTCAAAAAATTTGGCGCATCAGTCCCAACCGCGTGTGATTCCCAGACGGTTGAAATTGCCTGCACCCGGCCATATTCCCGCAACAGGTCAATTGCCTTGGGCAGGTATATTTCCGGCTGAACATTCGAGCCGAGGCTGAGAAATATTTTGTGTAGATCATTCATCGCGGCTGCGTTCTATCTCCACACCGACTGAACTTGAAAATCGAACTGCGCCCGGTTTTTCCACGCGTACAATTACTTTTTGCACGCCCGTTTCCTGCAGACATATTTTTGCCAGGTCGTTCGCCAGCGCTTCAACAGTCAGACGCGCGGCGGTCTCTGCGTGTGCCTGTGCTCTTTTTGCTAACGTCCGATAGTTGATGCAGTCTTCAATATTGTCTGTTTCGGCGGCGCGGCGCGTGTCGCTGAACACTTCAATGTTGATCAGCATGTCCTGGATTTGCTCCCGTTCCCAATCATTGATGCCGATGATGCCGCGCACCCGTAAGTCCTTGATGAAAGTTTTATCCATTGTGTCTCCTAAACTAAATGGCGTCCACCATCCACGTGGATGATTTCGCCGGTAATGTATGTTGGCCCTGTCAGTAAAAATATCAAGGCACCTTTGACCTCTTTTAGATCACCCCATCGGTTTGCTGGAACGACTTTTAAGATTTCTTTGTCCGTTGGTTTGTCTGAGGGGGGCAAGATCGCTCCGAGAGCCAGGCCGTTAACGGTGATGTTTGGAGCCAATGCAACCGCAAGCGATTTTGTCATGGCGGCCAGAGCGGCCTTGCTGATGGTGTAAGGAAAATGGTCCGCTCCCGGGCGAAGTGCGCGCCAGTCTAAAACGTTGATGATGCGGCCAGTTTTGTTTTCATCAATCTGTTTTGCAAAAGCCTGGCTAAGTAAAAAAGGCGCGGTCAGATTAATCGCCAAATGATTTTCCCAATCTGCAAGTATTGTATCTTGAACCGATTTTGATTCAAAGATCGCCGCGTTGTTGACCAAACCATCCAGCCGGCCCGCTTTTCCTGCTTCAGAAATCAATCCGGCAATTTGGTCGGGCTTGCCAAGATCTGCCTGAACAATCCATGCCTGGCGGCCAACTGATTTGATTTCTTCTCGAACTTGCGACGCTTCCTGTTTTGAATGGCCATAATGAATAATTACGTCTGCTCCGGCGTTCGCACATGCCAGGGCAAGTGCGCGACCAATCCGTCGCGCTGCGCCAGTCACCAGGATGATTTTTCCATTCAAAGGTTGATCATTTTGCATTTTTTGTTTCCAACAAGATTTTATCATCGAACCAAATTCCCACCATAGTTGTCCAATTCTTGACTCCATTTTTTGGTCGTGATAATATCCTTGCGAACAGGAGGCTGTTATGAATATGTCGGCAGATCAATCGATTATCGAAATGGATGTTGAGTTTACCGAAGAACGGCACGAAATCTGGAGAGCGCTTTACAGCCGCCAGGCGCCGCAGGTCAAGAAATATGCCTGCAGGGAATATCTGGCAGGCTCTGAAAATTTGAAATTGCCGGAGGATCGGATTCCCTCGGTCCAATGGCTCAATGAACGCATCACACCGCGGACCGGGTGGCGGACCGTCCGAACCAGAGTGCGCTACTCTGACGCGGTGCAGTGGTACGCGCATTTTACCAAAAGAGAATTCCTGATCACAGATTACGTCAGGAGTAGAGAAGAGCTGGATTTCACTCCAGAGCCGGATATGTTCCACGATGTTTACGGACATCTGCCGTACTTCACGCTCCCAGAGTATGTTGAAATTCAGGAAATGTTTGCTCCGGCTTTTCACAAAGCTAGGACGGACGAACAACGCGAAGGCATTAAGCGGCTGGCCTGGTTTAGCACCGAGTTTGGGTTGATCCGCGAAAACGGTGAACTCAAGATGTTTGGTACTGGCTTGATCTCCTCCAAAGGTGAGATGGAACATGTGCTGGCTGGAAATACGCCTACGATGCCGTTCAAAGTTGAGACCATCATCAATTTCGAAAAAGCCATTTGGAGTTACAACAACCAATTGTTTGTTTTCGATTCTCTGAATGAACTTAAACAGGAACTGGCTCGATACTTCGACACTTTCTAGTCACTGCCGATTGCACGTAATTTTATAAACTGGCCGCTCTCCAAAGAGAGCAGCTAATTATTTTATGTTTTAGAAGCCTTTGTGCTTGCGGACTTTTTCTTCGGTTTTCCGGTGGTGGATTTAACTTTCTTGCCTTCTGTTTTGATGGGCATAATAATTTCTTCTTCAATGGCAATTATCGGCGTTGTTTTGGGTTTTAGCAACTCCAAAGTAAATAATGCGATTGCAAATATGATCCATGCTGCGAGTTGGGCGGCGCGTAAACCCCAAAAGACGAGGGTGCTGTCGCCGCGAAAGGCCTCGATGATCAGACGGCTGGCGGCTGTCAGTGCGACAAATAGCAGGAAATCGCTTCCGGGTTTGGAATTGGCTTTTCGGAACCAGAGCAGACCCAAAGTCAGGAGCGAGGCGATGATTTCATAGATCTGGGCCGGATGCCGCATCGCACCCCAAAGATTGATCGCCCAGGGCAGGCTGGTCTCTCGTCCAAAAGTTGCGCCGGAGGCGAGATGCGAGAATCCGAGCCCGACCGCGAGCGCGGCGAAAAATAATGTCAACGCGTCGAGCGTGGACAAGAGCGACAGTTTTTTGCGTTGAGCATAAGCCAGGCCCGTGATGACTGCGGCGACCAATGCTCCCCAGCTATCGAATAGCGTGATGTTCAAGGAAATCAAACTAAGCAGACTTTGTGTAAAGGCCGAGAGATGTTCGGCGGCGTAAAAGACACGTCCGCCAAGGATGTATGCGAGCAGGCTGGCGAAGATCAAATTGTTCAACGCTTCGGCGTTGACGTTGTAGCGCGCAGCGCGTGTTTCGGCGAGAGACAGACCGAGCCATGCGGCGACTACGATGAGAATGAGATCGCGCGGAGGAGCTAAAAGATTGCGAAAGAGAGTAAGCATGTTATTTTAGGATTTCCTCTATCCGTGTGCGCAGTAAAGCTTCAGACATTGGCCCACCAATCACGATATCGTTGATCGTGCCATCGCGGCTGATAAAGAAACTGGATGGCAGGGAGCGTAGATCATATTTCTGTGCCACACTGCCAACTTCATCCAATAGAATTGGAAAGGTTATGCTGTATTGCGTTAGAAACGGAGCAATATCGAGGGGGTTGTCCTGCGAGGTTGTATCAACGCCAAGCACGACCAGACCTTTATCTTTATATTCTTCATAGAGTTTTTCAATGGTGGGCATCTCAGCCCGACAAGGCGGGCACCAGGTGGCCCACAAGTTGACGAGCACGGCTTTACCCTTTAATTTAGAAAGGATATATTTTTCTCCTTTTGGCGTGTAGAGGGAAATCTCCGGTGCGAGAAATCCTTTTTGTGGCGCGGGGATACGTCCTGCGGTGGACGCGCCAGTTTTGTCGGCGCTGAGAAATATCCAAACGAGGCCAGCGAGCAAGAGAATGCCGTATAGAACACGGCGTTGAATTGGTTGCATATGTTTCCTTTTTCGGCTACACTCATATTGTTAGCCTTCGAGTTGGTAATCTTACTATGCTTTTTACAGATTCAGTTTTTGTAGGCATCGACCCAACTTCGGGACATAAGTCTTTCACTTATGCCGCGCTGGATCGCGGCTTGAATCTGGTGGCGTTGGGCGATGGCGAGATGGAAGATGTGATGGCTTTTCTGGGCGGGCAGGCATCGGCGACGGTGGCGGTCAATGCGCCCTCGCATGTCAATCACGGCTTGGTTCGTAAAAATCTGGAAAAGCAAAGTTTGACTCCGCATGTGTTGCGCGGCGTGGATATGCGCGTGGCCGAGCATGAACTGCGCCAGCGCGGCATCGCCGTCAGCGGGACGGGGGCTAGAGAGGTGCTGTGCCCGGCCTGGGTCCAGGCTGGATTCGCGTTGTATGGAAAGTTGTCGAAGATCGGATTCAAATCCTATCCCGAAGATGACGCGTCGCATCAGTGGCTGGAGACGCATCCACATGCGGCCTTTTGCGTTTTGCTCGGCGAGAGCCCGCTTCAAAAATCAACCCTGGAGGGGCGTTTGCAACGGGAGCTTTTACTCTACGAACATGGAGTCCGCATCAAGGACCCGATGGATTTCTTCGAAGAGATCACCCGTCATAAATTGATACGCGGTATTTTGCCGATGGAATTGGTGCGCCTCCCAGAGCAGCTGGATGCACTTATGGCGGCTTATACAGCCTGGCTGGCAGCAGAGAAGCCGAACGAGGTAACGCTCATTGGGCACAAACAAGAGGGATTTATTACTTTGCCAGCGTCTTCGCTAAAAGAAAAATATTAAGGGTCATCCGAAAATATTTCTCCGCGTGTCCCCCTTATAGTACAGATATTCCTTGATATGAAGGCCATAGAGTCATCGCCGGAGAGATGCTCATTCGAGTGTGGCTCAAGGTCGAGTGAGGGATGAGTCCGCTTCGGGGGCGGTGTCTGATGCGGCTTCTTCGTCTGCATCAAAACATCCACGCCGCGATGCCGCAACGTGATAAAAAGAGCGCGCAGTTTTCCCGTGTCCTGTGTGCAATCGGGGAAGATCGCCACGATGTCATCGGTGGTCAGGTATCCCTGAATGCCAGCTTTTTCCTTCAGAAGGTCGAGCGCTAATTCTCGTTGCTGTGCTGACAAAGCCCTCCCAGGGCGCAATGGGTTATAACAATTTTTTCAAGACAGAAAATGGCGAGTCATCTTCAGGTTGTTTGTGGCCGCAATCGCCGAGGTTGAGGTCTTGTCCGCATTCAAGGCACAGACCTTTGCAATCGGGTTTGCAAATAGGGTTGATGGGCACTTCGAGCAGGGCGTATTCACGCAGTATTTCGGCGAGGTCAATCTGTGCGTCGTCGGGGATAATCAGGTCCGATTCATTCACAGCCTTGTGGGCGAACGAATATAGCTCAGTGAACTTCCAGGCAAGATGATGGCTGTACGGTTTTAAACATCTTACACATTCGAGATCTGTATCGCCTTCAAATGCGCCGGTCAGGATGAGTCCTTGCGGTGTGCGACCGACCTGTGCGACTCCGATTAGGTGGCGGAGTACAAGGTCTTCGATCTGGACTTCATCAAATTCAATCGGAAATTCGCTGACGAAGCCGATGTCTGCATGAATGATGAAGCCGACATTTATTCGGAATGGTTTACGTGGGTTGACCATGGGAATCTGCTAATTGACGTTTATACTTTTCTATCCACGATATACTTGGCCAGGTTTTCCAGAGCTTCACGCTCAGGGCCGGGTTCGAATCTATCGAGGGCGCGTAACGCGCTTTCGACGTGTTGGTTGGCTTCGACCATCGCCTTTTTTACTGCGTCCGTTTTGCGGATGGAATTCACCAGGCGTGCCATGTGCTCTTCATTGCCCCATCCACCTTCAGCGAGGGATTTTACATCTTCATCTTCGGGATGGGACTCAGCGTAGTAAATGGCCGGAAGTGTGACGAGGCCGTTGAGCAAATCGGAGCCAACGGGTTTGCCAATGGCGGTTTGTTCGCCAGTGTAGTCGAGGATGTCGTCCACGATCTGGAAAGCGATACCGACCTCGTTTCCAAAAAGACGCATGGATTCGATCATGCTGTCATCTACCGGGCTGACCATAGCCGCTGAACGACTGGTCATTTCAAAGAGTGAGGCAGTCTTGGCGTAGATACGTTGGGAATAGTTCTCGCGACTGATGATGCCACGCGCCGAAAACATTTGTGTCAATTCGCCGTTGACGATAACCGCCAGCGTTTCTGAAAATAATTTCATCAATGGCAGGTAATCGGTTTCGGCAGCAAGTTTGGCGGCGCGCGCGAAAAGGAAGTCGCCAGTCAAAACGGTTGCAGCGGGCGACCAACGCGCGTTGAGCGTCGGCATGCCGCGGCGCAGGAGCGCGCCATCAATCAGGTCATCGTGGACCAGCGTGGCGGTGTGTAGTAATTCCACAGCCGCGCCGAGCATAATGAGCTTCTCTTCGGGCGCGCCCAGCATGTTGCCGACCAGCAAGCCTAAAGTTGGACGGATGCGTTTTCCGCCCGCGGCCAAAATCTGTTCGAAAGCGGCGCGCAGGTCAGGATGACGATCGTCCGCCTGTGCATGCAAGCGGGCTTCAATGACTTGAAGTTGTTCTTGAACGGGTGAAATGAGCGTAACGTTATTCAAACAGTCTCTCCCCAGGAGAAGAGCCGCCCTGCGTTTGAAGTTGTGATCATGGCTGCCTCCTGCGGGGTGTGGGAATGGATTTCTGCAATTTTATCAGCAATATGCGAAACAAAGGCAGGTTCGTTGCGTTTTCCGCGATGAGGAATCGGGGCGAGAAAAGGCGCGTCAGTTTCGATGAGCAGTCTGTCCAAGGGCAAACTGGCGACGATTTGACGTTTCTTGTCCGCATTTTTGTACGTGATCGGCCCGGTGACACCGATATAGAACCCCAGATCGACAGCGCGTTGCGCGGTTTCAAGCGATCCACTGAACGAGTGAAGGACTCCCTTCGCCTCTTTTCCGGACTTTGAGCGGATCGCCCAATCCTCCAGAATTTTCATCAAGTCTGACGCGCACTCGCCGTGCTCGGCATCGCCTTTTTCGCGCAGATGAATTATGACCGGTAAATTTAATTCTTCCGCTACGGCAAGTTGCTCTTTCAATACTTTTTGTTGAACATCGTGCGGCGCATCGTTCCAGTAATAATCCAGACCGATCTCACCGATGGCGACAGTTTTTTTACTGGTTGCCGCAAGTTGTTTCAAGTCATGGCGGGTTTCATCATTCCATTTTAGTGCATCATTCGGGTGAACGCCGATAGCGGTAAAAAGCATTGGATGAGAGTCGGCTAATTTAACGGCGGCCCGGCTCGAGCCCAGAGTTAGAGCCGGGATCAAGATGCGAGTCAAGCCTGCGTCGATAGCGCGTTGAATTACCGCGGCGCGGTCGTTGTCGAATTTGTCTAAATCTAAGTGACAATGTGTATCGGTGAGCACGTTGGAACGTTCCAACGCTATTTTATTCCAGCTACTTTAAGGCCATCTTGCAGGATGGCTTGCACTTTGTCGCCATGCCGCGTTTCGCAGTATACACGCAGGATTGGCTCTGTGCCACTGAAACGGATCAACATCCAGCCGCCGTCTTCGAGTTTGAATTGGAAACCATCCACGGTGACGAGGTTGGTCACTTTCAAGCCGCCGAGAGTTTGCGGGTTGGCTTTCAGGATCATTTCCTCGCGCATTTTGCGGTCGCCGTTGAACGGACTGTCAATACGATCGTAGAAATATTCGCCGCCGACTTTTTCGAACAGCATTTTCAACAATTCAGTCGGCTTCTTGCCAGTCTTGACCATCATGTCAAGCATATACAAGCCAGCCAGAATCCCATCACGTTCAGGGACATTACCGCGGAACGCATAGCCGCCGCTTTCCTCGCCGCCGATCAACGCATCCGTCTCGGTCATCTTGGGCGCGACGTATTTGAATCCCACCCCTGTTTCATAAACCGGTACTTTATAAATTTTGCCAAGTTTATTGAGCATGGTTGTGGTCGAAAGCGTTTTGACAATCGCACCGCGCAGGCCGCGAATTTCGAGCAGGTAATAGGCCAGCAGTGCATAGACGCGCAACTGGTTGATGAACTGCCCGTTCTCATCACCGATGCCACAGCGATCAGCATCGCCATCGGTGATAAGCAGAACGTCAGCCTTGTTATCCACCGTTGCCTTCAAGCCCACGTCAATGTTAGGCTGGATCGGCTCTGGTCGCTTCATCTCTGGGAAAGATGGATTGCGAACGTTATGGATTTCGATTACTTTAGTTTTGCCACCTGCCAGCAATCTTGTGAACCAGCCCGCGCCGTTGCCCCACATCGCGTCGACCATGACGGTCAGACCTGCGTCTTTGATGGGTTGCAGGTCAATCAGGTGGTCGCGTGTGAGATGCTCGATGTAAGGAGTCGCCGCGTCGAACTTGGCAATTTGTCCGGATTTTTCTGCCTCAGCATAATTTGTCCGCTTCACATCCGCGACCGAATCGGGAATGCTGGCTTCGATCTGCGTCAAACCATCGGGGTCAATCGCGCCGCCCGTCTCATTGCGGACTTTGAATCCGTTATCAGTTGGCGGGTTGTGCGAGGCCGTGATGTTAACTGCGCCGCAGGCTTTTTTGTCCACAACCGCGTAGGCGATGACAGGTGTGGGCGTGGCGCTGTCGGTCAGATAAACTTTCAAGCCGTTGCCTGCAAGTACTTCTGACACTGCGGCGGCGAAGAATTCCGAACCGAAGCGTTTATCGTGGCCGACGATTACCCATTGGTTTTGCCTGCCTTTTGAGAGTAAATAGGATGTAAAGCCCTGCGCGCACCGGCGGACGTTGTCGAAAGTGTAATCCTCAGCGATGACACCGCGCCAGCCGTCCGTGCCAAATTTGATTTGAGTGGACATAAAAACTCCTCAAGCAAAAAATGAATGATGGGATTATATCAGCGAACAAATGGGGCAAGCGGTATAATCTCCAAACTATGGTTGAAAGAATTTATCTTGACTATGCCGCCACAACGCCCGTGGATTCTCGCGTGCTCGCCGCGATGCAACCGTATTTTTCCGCATTTTTCGGGAACCCGTCATCGGTTCACCGTTATGGACAGATTGCCGAAGCTGCGATTGATTCCGCGCGCGAAACCGCCGCCGCCGCCTTGAATTGCAGTCCCGATGAAATTATTTTTACCTCCTGCGGTTCTGAATCTGACAATTTGGCTTTGCGCGGCGCGGCTTTAGCCATGCGCGAAAAATCCGGCGCGGATTGGATTATCACGTCGAAGGCTGAGCATCACGCTGTTAGTAAAACGACTGAACAGCTTGAAAAATATTATGGCTTCAAGGTCGACTGGCTGGATGTGGACGAGTATGGCACGGTCACGCCGGATGCAGTCGCGAGAGCCGTCTGCGGACAGACCGCGTTGGTTTCGGTGATGTATGCCAATAACGAGATCGGCACGATCAACCCGATCAAAGAAATCGCCGAGATTTGCCGCAAGAATAATATTCTCATTCACACCGATGCTGTTCAAGCCGCGGCGTATCTCCCGTTGGATGTCAAAAGTTTGGGCGCTGATTTAATTTCCTTGGGCGGCCACAAGCTTTACGGTCCCAAAGGAGTCGGCGCGTTGTATGTCCGCAAGGGATTGGAACTTGTCCCGCATCTAACGGGCGGCGGCCAGGAAAACGGTCTGCGCGCCGGGACGCAAAATGTGCCGTACATTGTTGGCTTTGCCGAGGCGCTGAAACTTGCCGTTGAAGAACGTGGCCAGCGCACGGCGCATGTCAAACCTTTGCGGGATCAAATCATTGGAAATATTCTTGAGACGATTCCAGAATCAAAGCTGACTGGTCATCTCGAATCACGTTTGCCGAATCATGCAAGTTTTGCATTCAAAGATGTTGACGGAAATTTATTATTGACTCTGCTTGACGCGGCTGGCTTTGCCTGCTCGTCCGGCTCGGCTTGCAAAACGGGCAATCCCGAACCGAGCGAAGTGATGTCTGCGATCGGTTTGTCGCGCGAGTGGGGGCTGGGTTCGCTGCGCGTTGCGTTGGGCGTGAACACCACGCCTGCCGATGTGGATTCGTTTTTAAATGCCTTACCTGCTTTGGTGGAACAGGCGAGAAAACTTGCTGTGGGTCATGTCTAAAGTTGTCGTTGCCATGTCTGGAGGAGTTGACTCCTCTGTTGCCGCGGCCCTGCTCAAACGGCAGGGCTACGAAGTCATCGGCATGATGTTGCGGCTGTGGTCCGAGCCGGGTAAGGAAGATTCAAATCGTTGCTGCACGCCCGATGCGATGGGCCAGGCACGGCGCGTGGCTGCCAAGCTGGACATCCCGTTTTATGTAGTCGACGCCAAGGATGTTTTTCGCGAGACTGTTGTGGAATATTTCCTCGACGGCTATGCCTCAGGCGGGACCCCGAATCCGTGCCTCGTTTGTAATCGTTCCATACGCTGGGAATTTTTACTGAACCACGCCCTCGCCTTGGGTGCGGATCACATGGCGACTGGGCATTACGTAAGGCTGAAGGATGAGGGCGGAGATGTAAAATTGTTGAGAGCGATTGATATATCAAAGGATCAGTCGTATGTTTTGCATGTTCTGACGCAGGAAAAATTACGACATGCTTTATTTCCGGTTGGTGAATATCCAAAATCAGAAATCCGTCAGATTGCCGAATCTTTTGGATTGTCAACAGCCTCGCGTCCAGATTCGCAGGATTTGTGTTTTCTGGCGGGCGAAGATTATCGGAATTTTCTGCAACGTAACGCGGCGCACATGCTTCGTCCGGGTGAGATCGTGACGCGCGATGGGGTGGTGGTTGGTTCACACAATGGACTAGCAAACTACACCATTGGTCAGCGGAAAGGGTTGAGGATTTCTTCGCCTGTGCCGTTGTATGTACTTGGAAAAAATGCAGCTGCTAATACAGTCATCGTTGGGACTCAAAAAGAGCTTGGCTCAAGAGAACTCATTGCGCGCGATGTCAACTGGCTTTCGAGCGTTGCTCCAACTGAAGCGTTTCGCGCATTAGTGAAGATTCGTTACAGCGCGAAGGAAGTCGAAGCGTGGGTTAGGCCTTTCGAAGGCAGTACACGTGTCGAGGTCAGGTTTGATGCGCCGGTACGCGACATCACGGCGGGGCAGGCGGCAGTCTTCTATGACAGTGATGTCATGCTCGGTGGCGGGATCATTGTCTAATTTTTGTGCGTAACCAGATCGGCACTTGTTGATATCATCCATCATGATGAAGGTTCGACAATTGCCATTGAGGAAACATGACTCTTCCATCACTTCTCTTCGGTTTGGTCATAGCCTTGTTGATCGGCGCGGTCTTTCACCTTTTGCGCGGCGGCGGACTCGGCAGATTGATCCTGTATTTGATCTTGAGTCTTGCCGGGTTTGCAGCAGGCCACCTTCTGGGAGAATGGCGCGGTTGGATATTGTTTCCAATTGGGCCGCTTGATACAGGCTTGGCAGTTATCGGCAGTCTGGTCTTTCTAGGATTGGGCGATTGGCTAAGCCATATTGAAATTAAACCTGATGATGGTTCTCAGGTATAATCGTCCAGCTCTTACATCCTACCTTGAGAGGGAAGAATGGCTTTCCTAAAGAATATGCTCGACATCTTTTTGCACTTGGATAAATACCTCGCTGATATTATTGCCCAATACGGCGTATGGACGTATGCTCTGCTTTTCTTCGTGATCTTCATGGAGACTGGCTTTGTGGTCACACCGTTCTTGCCAGGTGACTCGCTGCTGTTCGCGGCTGGTACCTTCGCAGCAATTGGTTCGATGAACATCTGGGTATTACTTGGGTTGCTCATGATCGCCGCAGTCGGTGGCGACACCGTCAACTATTGGATCGGTCACTCGCTTGGCGACCGGGCCTATTCCAGCAAATGGATCAAGAAAGAATATCTTGATCGAACGCATGCTTTTTTTGAGAAGCACGGCGGTAAAACAATTTTCCTGGCGCGCTTCGTTCCCATCGTCCGCACCTTTGCGCCTTTCGTCGCCTGCATGGGACACATGTCTTACAGTTATTTCTTTTCCTACAACGTGTTCGGCGGTATTACTTGGGTTGCGCTCTTTACGTTGGCCGGATATTTCTTTGGCAACATTCAGTTCGTCAAAAGCAACTTCGAATTCGTTATCATTGCTATCATCCTGATCTCAATTCTTCCCATGATTTGGGAAGCGATCAAGGCGCGGCGCGAAAAGACAGCATAAAACGACAGGACGCCGCAAGGCGCCCCGTTTGCTTATGAAACGTTTGGCAATTTTCTTCGGGGTTTTTATCGTTGTTATTATCATTCTTGCGGATGAAGGCAAACTCGGATTCCTGCACGCGGTCTATGACTTTCCTTACGGTGACAAGGCCGGACATTTCATTTTATGTGGAAAGCTTAGTCTGGTTGTGAATCTAAGTGTCTTCGAAGCGCGTCCCCCTCGGACTTCAAGCGGCTCGCCGTTATAATGAGTTTGATCCTCGCCCTGTTGATCGGTCTCGAAGAATTCTCGCAATGATTTTCCCCACGCGCACATCTGACTGGCTTGATCTCACAGCCAGTTATCTCGGCGTGACCTTCTTCAGCTGGCTAACTGTACAATTAAAGCAAAAATGACCGTCAAGCAAGATGAACGGTCATTTTTTACGCTACGGATAAACACGTTTGATCGTTCTCGGGAATGCAATCGCCTCACGCACATGTTCGATTCCGCAAATCCACGAGGTGACGCGTTCCACACCCATGCCGAATCCACTGTGTGGGACCGAGCCATACTTGCGGAGTTCGAGATACCATTTGAATGCTTCTTCCGGCAGACCTTGATCACGGATCCGTTTGAGCAGAAGATCGTGATCTGAGATGCGCTCCGAGCCGCCGCAGATTTCGCCGTAACCTTCGGGGGCTAGAAGATCAACAGACTTGCACACTTCGGGGCGACCCGGCCACGGCTCCATGTAAAAGGCCTTGACCGCCATTGGGTAACCATAAACGAAAACCGGAGTATCAAACTGGCTAGTGATAGCTGTCTCGTGTGGTGCGCCGAAATCAATACCCCAATCGAATTTGAGTAATTCCTTCTTTTCTGGATCGGTCTCTTTTTCGCGCAATTCCGCGATTATCTTGGCGGCATCATCGTAGGAAATGCGCGGGAAAGGCGCTTTGATGTTTTCCAGTTTCGACAAGTTGCGGCCGAGGGAAACGAGCTCCGGCTTCCGGTCCCGCAAGACGCGTTGGACGATGTGCGTGATCATCTGCTCTTCGACTTCCATCAAGCCATCCAAATCGCAGAAGGCGATTTCTGGTTCGAGCATCCAGAACTCAGTAAGGTGGCGACGCGTCTTTGATTTCTCTGCGCGGAAGGTGGGGCCGAAGCAGTAGACTTTGCCAAACGAGAAAATATTGGCTTCGTTATAAAGTTGGCCGGTTTGTGCGAGATAGGCTTTGCCCTCGTCGAAATATTCGGTCTCAAAAAGTGTTGTTGTGCCCTCCGCCGCGGCGGGTGTCAGGATGGGCGTGTCCATGGCCAGGAAGCCATTGGTATCCAACCATTCGCGCGTGGCGGCCATGACCGTGGCGCGGATACGCAAAATGGCCCACTGACTCTGCATACGGATCCACAAGTGACGGTTATCGAGCGCGAAGTCCACGCCGTGATCCTTGAGCGCCATCGGATAATCTGCATCGGCGGCTTGCACGATCTTAATATCCTTGATGCCAACTTCGAATCCGCCGGGGATGCCGGGCGCGCGTTTGTCTTCGCGCACTGCACCGGTGATGATGACGGATGACTCTTGTGGCAATCGCATAACCTGGTCAAAGAGTTCTGGAGCAAGGTCGCCTTTGAATGCCACGCACTGGACAAATCCGCTTCCATCGCGCACAAGCAGAAAGACCAGCTTGCCCTTGTCGGTGCGGTTGTAAACCCAGCCTTGGATGACAACCTCCTGGCCCGCATGTTTTGAGATTTCAGAGACGCGAATGATTTCTGCCATACATCCTCCATGATTGTAGGGGCACGACATGTCGTGCCCCTACTATTCGTTGATTTTAATATGCAATTCCTTCAATTGTTTTGGCTCAACAGGCGACGGCGCATCGGCCATCACATCACGTCCGGCCTGATTTTTCGGGAACGCAATCACTTCGCGGATGTTCGGTTCGTCGGCGAGAAGCATTACTAAACGATCAATACCCGGAGCCATGCCGCCGTGCGGAGGCGCGCCGTATTCAAATGCTTCGAGCATGTGACCAAACTTTTCTTGAATGTCTTCATCCTTCATTCCAAGCAGTTGGAACATCTTGAGTTGAATGTCACGGCGATGAATACGAATGGAGCCTGATGCCATCTCGTATCCGTTGCAGACCATGTCGTACGCGTCCGACAAAACTTCGCCGGGATTCGTGTCGAACTTTGGCAGGTCTTCCATCTTTGGCATGGTGAACGGATGATGTTCTGAGTCCCAGCGTTTCTCTTCCTCATTCCACGCGAAGAACGGAAAATCCACAACCCACGCGAACGCCATCATATCCTTGTCCGCTAGGTTAAGTTTATCGCGGAAAATGAGTCGCAGGCCGCCGAGAACTTTATTGACCACCGCGCGTTGGTCAGCTGCTATCAGGATTAGATCGCCTTCCTTCGCACCTGTCAACTTTTTAACTTCTTCCACTTCTTCAGCTTTGATAAATTTCGCGGCGGTTCCTTTCAAGCCTTCAGTGGACATCGCTAAAGTGGCCAGACCCTTTGCTCCGAATCCTTTCGCTGATTCGGTCAAGTCGTCCACGTCACGGCGGGAGTAGTCCGCGCAACCAGGGGCGACGATGCACTTGATCACACCACCCGCTTCGAGGGCGGATTTAAAGACGCGGAATTCCGTCGCTTTGAAAATTTCTGTTAAGTCTTGAAGTTCCATTCCGAAGCGCAAGTCGGGTTTGTCCGATCCATATTTTTCGATGGCTTCGCCATAGGAGAGTTTTGGCCACGGTGTGGATAATAATTTTTTGTGTGATGTGACCGCCGGAATCATCTCGGTGTACAGCCCCTCGACCATTGCCAGTACATCGTCGCGATGGACAAAAGACATCTCAAGGTCAAGTTGTGTGAACTCAGGCTGGCGGTCGCCGCGCAAATCTTCGTCGCGGAAACAGCGCGCGATCTGGAAGTAGCGGTCCATGCCCGCCACCATCAGCAACTGCTTCAGTTGTTGTGGAGACTGGGGCAGGGCGTAGAAATATCCGGGGTCCAAGCGTGACGGCACGAGATAGTCGCGCGCGCCTTCGGGCGGGGCCTTGGCAAGGATGGGCGTTTCGATTTCGATGAAGCCTTGTTTATCCATGTAATCGCGCATGAACTTGATGACGTGATGACGCAGGATCATGTTGTTAGTCATTTTCTCGCGGCGCAGATCGAGATAGCGATATTTCAAGCGCGTGTTCTCGTCCGGCAGGTCGGTATCGTCGCTGACCATCATCGGCAGGGTCTTGGCCGGGTTGAGCACTTCAATGGATTGTGCGATGACTTCGATCTCGCCCGTTACCATTTTCGGGTTAGCCATGCCGTCTGGCCGATTCTGGACGATGCCCGTAATCTGTAAGACCCACTCGAAGCGGATGTTTGCCACAATGTGGAGGGTCTCTTTCGAGAGACTGGGATTGATGGTAACTTGCACGATGCCGTAACGGTCGCGCAAATCAAAGAAGACCACTCCACCGTGGTCGCGCCGACGATGCACCCAGCCCGCCAGCGTGACGGTTTGTCCCGCGTGGGCGGCTCGTAATTCGCCGCAAGAATGAGTTTTGTACATGATGCGCCTCCATTACATGATGTCATTGCGAGACGGTGTTCTCCCGTCGAAGCAATCCCCGATTAAACGGTGAATGCCTTCGATGGGTTTTTCCCATTACAGGAGATTGCTTCGGGCTGGGTTTCGATACGCCCTTCGCAACAAACGCTCAAGGCTACTCGACCAGCAGCCTCGCAATGACATTTGATATACACAAAATAAATCGCCCTGCGCATTTGCGTCGGGCGATTGGTTTGACTATCTGTTTTTGTCAACCTGCAAAGCTTCGCCCAACATCGGCGCCACCGTCGTCATTATCGTTATTATTGTTATTGGCGAATAGCTTTTTGGGCTGCATTGTGGCGACATTATAGCACAACTGGTTTAGGATTGGCACTTTGAAAATTGCTATTTGCCGGTATCCAGACATGGTTTAAATTATCAAGTTCATTGATCCAACTAAAGTACGGCTCTCTCTACGAACATGCAATCGCACGTATTTAAATCGGAGCATGGAAATCTCGGACAGCTTTAACCGGCTTTGTTAAGTTGCGAACTTCCATTTGCACCAGCGATGCTCCAGCCAGTCCACGCCGTAATGTAATCCAAGCCCCAGCAGACTCATCGCAATTACTCCAGCATACATCGCCGGATAATCGAACAGTGTGCTGCCGTTGTAATAAATATAATAACCCAGTCCATATTTTGTCGCGAATAATTCCGTGATATATAAAACCGCAACCGCTGTGCCGATGGACTGTCTCAACGCGGTCAGAATGGCGGGCAGGCTGGCGGGTAAATAAACGAACCTGAACAAAGCTCTGCGTCCCGCGCCGATGCTCTGTAAACTCTGAATCAACTGTGATGGAATGCCGGCCGCTTGATCACGCACAAGCACAACGATCTGGAAAAATAAGATCAAAAAAATAATGGTGATCTTGGCAACATCGCCGATCCCCAAAAACAATAGCACCACAGGCACAAATACGACTTTTGGAATTGGATACAACAAATAAATGATGGGGGACAATAAGCGATTCATTGCCTTGGACCCGCCAATGGCCAGCCCCGCAGGAGCTGCCATCAACACTGACAGCGCCATTCCCGCCGTGACGCGCAACAAGCTGGCCGCGAAATGGATCAGTAAGTCTTTTCTCAATTCCTGAAAAAATACAATAAATACTTCCAACGGCGTTGGCAGGATCGGGCGGTTCACAATCATCGCGGCGGCTTGCCATACAATGACCAGTCCCAGCGCGGCCGACAAAAGGTCACACCGTTTCATGCTGCATTTCCTTCCAGAGTAATTTGCAAAGATCGTGGTACGCCGCGCTGTTGCGGTAATCCACATTGCCAGCCTGCGGGTTTTGAAAAACTCGCGCTCTTTGGTTTGTCTCGCCATTGAGTAGGAGAATCTTTTTCCCAAGCGAGGCGGCCTCTTCAATGGCGTGTGTGACGATGACCAACGTCAAATTTTGTTCGGCAGATAATACTAGAGTCAGGTTTTGCAAGTCTTCGCGCGTAACAGCATCCAGAGCCGAAAAAGGCTCATCCATCAAAAGCAGGTCGGGTTCCAGTGCCAGCGTGCGCGCAATCGCCGTGCGCTGACGTTGTCCGCCTGAGATCTGTGCGGGAAATTTATCGGCAACGTCGCTTAATCCTAATCGTTCCAGCCAGTGATTCGCGTTGTCTTTTGGAAAATAATTTTTCGGCGTATGCCTGCCGTCCGGTCCATAAAAACTCCGGACCTTTAAGCCAAGCTCGATATTTTCGTGGACGGTCGACCATGGCAACAATCCATAATCCTGCAGGATGAGTCCGCTGCGTGGACGCGGACGGGCAAGTGATTGGCCATCGATTGAAATTTTTCCTGACGTTGGGAATTTCAACCCTGCTAGTAAATAAAGCAGACTGGTTTTGCCGCAACCCGATGGGCCAAGGATCGCCCACGTCTCACCGCGCTCGATGAACAAATTGAAACCATCAAAGAGCGGCGAAGTTGGGGAGTAGCCAAAAGTTAGAGAGTCGATTTGGATCATAAGTGAAACGGGAGTCTGCGCTTGCGCAGACTCCCGTCATTATAACGGTAGCCGGTGAAGGGTCAGGGAAGAAGCGTGGCGTTGACCGAATCCGCGTAGGAAACGTCAGCGGTCAACATTCCTTTTTCTTTGGCCCAGGCCAGCGCGTCGTTCCATTCTGCCTCGGTTGGGACACTGGCGGCGGGGAAAGGCGGGATCTTATAACTTTTGAGCAATGGCGGCGGAACAATTTTATTGTCGCTCAGTACAGATGTGTATTTTTCCGGATCGCTGTTGAGCATGGTTGTAGCTTCTTCAATGGCGGCCAGAAAACCTTTGACGGCTTCAGGATTCGCCTCGATGATTTGCTTGCGGAATGAGATCACGCTGAAACCATATTCAGGGTGTTTTGAATCATCGAGCACGATGACCGCGCCTTGTTGCACAGCCAGCGCGCCGAGCGGATCGGGAAGCACACCGGCTTTGAGTTCGCCTGAGGCTAGCAGTGCCATGCGGTCAGGGATTTTTGGCACAGAGATGGTTTTAATCTCATCTTTGGAAAGGCCTTCAGATTCCAGCAGGCGATCTGTGGCATATTCGATGACAGTGCCTTGAGAGACTCCGATCTCAACGCCCTTCAAGTCGGCGGGCTTGGTGATGCCGCTTTGTTTGGACGCAAGAATAAAAAAGTGCGCCGCTTCTGCGGTGGGGCGGAGCGCGTAACGCACAACCTGAACCTGTGTCTTCGTTTTGTTGAAGAGCATGGTCGAGATGGTCTCGTTGACCATTCCATCGGCCTGACCAGCTGCGATGAGCTGGTCGCGTTCGGGCGCGGAGCCAACTGGAACGAATTCCACATTGACGCCGTGTTTGGCAAAAAGGCCTTCCTGCTGCGCAACGTACATCGGCAGAGTGTCAATGATCGGCAGTACCGCAATTTTGAGCGTGACCGGCGCGGCGGCTGGTGGTTGGGTCATTGGCGCGTCGGTCGCGACGGGTGTTTCATTTGTGGTCGGCATCGTGGCTGGCGCACATGCGGATGCAATCAAGGCAGCCAGCAAAACGGCCAGTGATAATGTGGTACATAATTTCATACAAGTATCTCCTGTTTAAATAATTTATCCCCAGGTTGGTAACCTGTGAATTTCTATTTGTTTTTTGTTTCAAATTGCTGAATACGTTCCTCGGATATCCCAATGCTTTTTAATAACATTCTTCGCAGGGTGGGTAGGGAGCGCGTTGGGTCAGGTTGGCCGGTGTAAACCCAGCGAAGCACGATTTCGTTGAGCGCGCCCATCCATGCGCAGGCGGCGATCTCAGTATCCAACGCCGGGATGCTGCCATCCGCAACAGCTTTGTCAAGATTTTCCCTGATGATTTGAATAAAACGATCGTTGACCGCGCGGCGCTTTTCCTCGAAAGCAATACCCAAACCGGTGGCCTGTACAAGAGCGATTTTTGCCAACCCGCGGTACTGACCGAAGATTTCAAGACAGGCGCGCAGTGCAACATCCACTCGAACGACGCCGCTGGTTTCTGCGTTGATCTGGTCGCGCAGGCGGTTTTCGAGCAGGTCGGCAAAAGTATCCACCAGTGCCAGAAAAATATCCTGCTTGCTCGGGAAGTAAAAATAGAATGAGCCTTTTGAAGTCTGCGACTCGCTGACAATATCGTCTACCTTGGTATCGTGGTAGCCTTTGCTGGCAAAGACGGTTACCGCCGCTTCAAGGATGCGGGCACGGGTCTCTTGTGTAGGCTCAAGGGAGTGGTTTGTCATAGGCATCATTGTGTAAACCGACCGGTCGGTCTACAACGGTGAAGAATATCACAAGCTAGATACCGCGTCAAGATTTATAAACCAAAAAGGAAGATAAGATCATTGACGTTTGTGCCTGAATATCCAGATTTGATCAAATCGTTCAGTTGCTGGAAATAAGGGTACGCATCATTTCGAGATAAATAAGCGGATGCGGTCATTCCCAGCCTTTCCGCATGCTGATGGGTTTCCCCGTTAACCACCGCGCCCGACGCGTCGGTCGGGCCGTCGTCGCCGTCGGTGGCAAGTGCGACCAGCAAAATATTTTCGACGCCGCTCAATTCGTCTATGGCGGCCAGCGCCAATTCCTGGTTTCGTCCGCCTTTGCCAGTGCCGCGAATCGTAACTGTTGTCTCACCGCCCGCGATCAAACAAAATGGATGTTGTTTCTTCCCTCTTTCTTCTCTTAATTTTTCAGCCAGTTGTTTTCCAACTTCCCTTGCTTCGCCTTGAATATCCAACGATAAAATTTCGGCATCGAATCCTGATCGCTTCGCCTGCTCAAGCGCGGCTTGTGCGGCGATGTGAATATCGCCAACGACAAAATTTTGCACGCGCATTCCCAACGATGGATCAACCGTCAGGCCGGATGCAATCGTCTCAAGCGAATTGCCAATTACATCCGATAAAATCAAACTGACGACCTGTGCTTTTGTGGCACGTGCCAATCCGCCGCCTTTAATGCGATCAAGTTGTCGACGACGGAGATTGATTTCATTGATCATCGCGCCGCTGGCTAAAAGCGACAATGTTGCTGATTGAATATCTTCAAGTGAGGTGCCGTCTCTTGGTGCTGTGACCAGCGCTGAACCCCCGCCGGAGATCAGGCAGATAAGCAAATCATCTTCATTCAACCGCGAGACAAATTTCAGCGCGGCCTGTCCCGCTGCGAGGCTGTGTGAGTCTGGGATGGGGTGTCCGGCCTCCATAATGGTCAGACGATCGTGGGTCCGGTCAGAAGCGTACTTTGTGATGATGAGCGCGTCGGTGAAGTGAGTCAAAACATCTGCTGCGGAGAGTGTCATCGGTTCGGCGGCTTTGCCAATCCCGAGCAAAAAGAGTCGCTTGTGGTCGGGTAATTTTCTATCCAGCAAAAAATCGTGGACAATTTTTTGCGGCTCAACTGCGTCGAGCGCGGCGGCGAGAATTTGCAGAATACGCGGGTCTTGCAAAGTGTGCGTGCGGAAACGATTCGCGTCCATGCTTGCAGTATACTTTGGCTATGACGAAACCCAAAGTCTTTGTGACGCGTTTGATCCCCGAAAAAGGGCTGGATTTGGTGCGGGAATTTTGCGATGCGGATATTTGGCAGCATGAAATGCCGCCCGCGCGTGACGAATTGATTGCGCGCGTCCGTGACGTGGAAGGCTTACTCTCTTTGCTAACCGAAAAAGTGGATGCAGAGTTGATGGACGCCGCGCCACATCTGAAAGTCGTTAGCAACATGGCTGTCGGCGTGGATAACATTGACATCGCCGCCGCGACTGCGCGCGGCATTCCGGTAGGAAACACGCCCGACATTCTGACAGATGCCACGGCTGATATGGCTTTTGCATTGATGTTGTCTGCGGCGCGGCGCGTGGTAGAAGGCGAGAAATATGTGCGCTCTGGAAAATGGAAAACCTGGGAGCCGAAATTTTTGCTCGGCGCGGATTTTGTCGATGCGACGTTGGGAATTATCGGCTTTGGAAGAATCGGTCAGGCTGTGGCAAAACGCGCGCAGGGATTTGGTTTGCGTGTGATTTTCTACGATCCGACTTCACAAGCGGCTTATGGCGCCTCGTCCGTGGACCTTGAAACTTTATTACGCGAATCAGATTTTATTTCTCTGCATGTTCCGCTGACGCCGGACACGCGTCACATGATCGACGCAGCTACATTGTTGAAGATGAAGTCGAACGCGATACTAGTCAACACTGCGCGCGGACCTGTGGTTGACCCTCAGGCGCTTTACGATGCGTTGAAGTCGCGGACAATTTTCGCCGCCGCGCTGGACGTGACCGAACCCGAACCGTTGCCCTCAGATAGTCCGCTGCTTGAATTGGAAAATTGTCTCATCGTTCCGCATTTGGGAAGCGCCAGTAAACAAACGCGCGACAAAATGGCGATGATGTCCGCGCAGAATTTAATTGCCGGGCTAAAAGGGGAGAAGTTGCTGAATTGTGTGAATCCTGAAGTCTACAAGGATTAATCTTTTTAAACGCAAAGAAGCCAAGAAGCCAAGAAAAATCTTGGCGACTTGGCGTCTTTGCGTTAAGTTTTTTAATTTTGCACGAAGGTATCAATCAATAATTTGAAATTCCCGCCGACCGGGTACAGGATCGGGCAGGTGCATCCGCGCTTTTTATATTCTTCGACTTTGGTGCGCGCTTCTTCAGGTGTGCCGGATGCAGTGATGCGATAAACTAAGTCATCAGGAACAAGATGCTTGGCTTTATTGATCTGTTCTTTCGTCGCGGGCCAGCCAAGGATGGATCGAATTTGCTGAATCACTTCTTGCGAAACGCCGGATGCTTTTGCGATATGCGGTTGTTGAGCAAGATACTGACATAACAATTGTTTGGTGTATTCGATGGCTTTATCGTGATCGTGATCCACAGAGCAGACGATCAACTGTGGGCGGTCAAGGTCAGCGAGTTTGCGCCCAGCCTTCTTTGCGCCCTTCTCAAGCAATTCAAGTGCCTTGTCATTGTATTCGGGTGGGACGCAGTAATTCATTACACAACCATCTGCAATTTCACCGGTCATTTCCATCATCAAGTCGCCGGTCGCACCGATCATGATCGGAACGTTGCGCGGTTCGCGGCGCCCATGGACAACGTCCAGTTCGATGCCGTCGACGTGATGGAATTCGCCGTGGAAGGTGACACGTTCCATGTTCAATAGGCGGCGCATCACTTCAACAGTCTCGCGCATGGCGAGCAAAGGTTTCTTGCGGTCAATGCCAACGTTCTTGGCGAGCGGATCCCACCACGCGCCGATGCCGCAAATGATGCGGTTCGGAGCGAGATCGTCCAAGGTCAGGAAGGTGGCGGCCAGCAGACCAATGTTGCGCGTCCAGTTGTTGATCACGCCCGAGCCGACCTTGAGCTTGGTCGTCACGGCGGCGTAGGCCGCCATTGGCACAATCGCATCGCGCACCAGCCTTGACTCGGCTTGCCAGACAGCTTCAAAGCCTTTCTCTTCCGCGTAGCGGACATAATCCAATCCATCGCGCAGGTCGTGCGAATCTTGCAGGTAAAGAGCAACGCGCTCAGCCATGGCATTCTCCTTCGGAGTTTAAAGGTTTACAGGTTGGAATGTTTAAACGTTCCAACCTCCAACTTTCGAACGAGTTCCAAATCTTCGGGCAAATCGATGTCGAGTCCAAGTGACGGCAGTTTCACAATTTCCAGGCGTGCTCCGGCTTTCTTTGCGCGCTGACAATGTCGTTCAAAAGAGCCTTCGCCGAAATCATATTCAATTAAGTCAGCGGGGGAAAGCAGCAATGCGTTCGTCCCTTTTTCGTGGCGGTCAGGAGCGATGACAACCACCGGCGGGTCGTTTGCCTTTTCGATCAGGGCCAGAACATCCTCACGCGTCATCAATGGCAGGTCGGCGGGAATGATCAGAACGCCGCGCGATGCATAAACCTGCGCCACCACGGTTGCGCGCTTGAGGGCGGTGTTCAGATGCGGCGCGCCGTCTTCCTGAACGGTGCGCGCTCCCAGATCCCGCGCGAGCGCCAGTGCGGATGAGTCCCGGCTGACGACCAGCACCTGTTCAACTTCCTTCAAATCGATCAACGTTCTTAAAGTTCGTTCGAGCAAAAGCCGGTTGAGGTCTGCCCGTTCATCATCTGTCAGTGTGCCTGCGAGTCGCGACTTGCCGCGCCGCAGGGGTTTTACGGGAACGATTGCCCAAAGTGTCATGTGTTGCTTCCCACAAAGTTTAGCACATCTTCCGCCAATCGCTTTCGATCATCCGTTGTTTTCATTAACGTGTTTGTGACGAAAACCCGCATGTTTAAACGCCGAACATCTGCTTCCAGTTGCGAATCGATTTTGTCAAGAACATAGCTCTTGACTAGGCCACGATATTGTTCGGCGACGGCCAATGCAGATGGCTGGATGCCAAGTTCATCGAACATCTTTGCAGCAGGACCTTTGACAGCTTGCCCTCCGATGATGGGCGACACCGCCACAACTTGCTTCGCTTCTATTCTGGACCTGAGGCCGGGCACCGCTAAAATGGGCGCGATGCTCACCCACGGGTTGGACGGGCAGATCACGATCACTTCGGCCTGCTCAATCGCTTCGACAACGCCTGGAGCAGCTTTCGCTTCTTCGACTCCGTCAAAGCGAAAGCCTTTGACGCGCGGCTCGCAATGCCGGTGGACAAAATATTCCTGGAATGTAAGTTCACCCTGATCGGTATTCACGATAGTTCTAATGGGATTATCGCTCATCGGGATGACAGCGTGATGAATTCCCCATGCTTTGCAGAAATCACGCGTGACCTGCGAAAGCGTTTCGCCTGCTTTCAATCGCCGTGTGCGCTCGATATGTGTGGCGAAATCCTGGTCGCCGAGTCTGAACCAATTAGGCCCGCCAAGTTTTTCGATGTTCGAAATGGTCTGCCATGTCTCGCCCGCACGTCCCCAGCCGGTTTCCGGATTCGCGAGTCCGCCCAATGTGTAGCAAACAGTGTCGAGATCGGGACAAATGTATAAGCCGAGATGCTCGAAATCGTCGCCAGTGTTGACGATGATGATCAGGTTTCCGGGCCGAAGGATTTGGGCGAGTCCGTGTGCAAGTTTCGCGCCACCGACGCCGCCTGCGAGCGCGGTGATTTTCATAAATAAACTGAAATTTTATTCAGTGGTTTCAATTCTTTTTCTTTCGGTTCTTCATTAGCTAAACCAATGATTAGCATCGCCTGCGGTTCCCAGTTTTCAGGTAAATCCAAAGCCGTTTGTATTTCAGGAGTTGCATAAAGCGGCCAGCAGATCCATTTTGCACCAAGGCCTTCGGCCTGCGCCGCCAGCAAAATATTCATCCCGGCCAGCGCGGTGGATTGGATATTCATAATCGTCTCTTCGGGCGTGTCCGCGCGGACATCGGTCACATCGCGGCAGAGCATGATGATGACCGGCGCTTCGTCAATGCGGCGCAAAGAATGACTCGTGCGTGATTTAATTTCGGATTCGGGTGCGCCTTCAGCTTGCATGTCGGCGCGCATTTTTGTCGTCAACGTGAGACCGAGCCGTGTTTTGACATCCGGATTATTGATGATGACGAATCTCCAGGGCTGAAGATTATGTGCCGACGGCGCAAAGGTCGCAGTGGTGAGAATGCGCTCAATAACGGAGTCCGCTATCGGGTCCGGTTTGAAGCGGCGGATCGAGCGTCGCGAGCGCAGAAAGTCTTGCGCGGAATTCATCCGTGTGCGTCTACTTTGAGAGGTTCAACTTTATAGATCACGCGCGGCTGCGCCGGATTATGCCCCGGATAATTCGGGTTGCCGCGATATTTCATATTGAGGACATCGATGTGCTCTTCGGCGTTTTCGTTCGTGAACTCAACGATCTTGCCACGGATTTGTATATAGCGATATGGATTTTGGGGATCTGCAATGCACAAAGCCACGTTGGGACGGGAACGCATATTTTTATCTTTCAAGCGTCCCGTTGCAGAATTGATGAGAATGTAATTGCCTTCTGTGTTAAACCAGACCGGCGTGACCTGTGGCGTGCCGTCCGACATGGTGGTGGCAAGATAGACGAAAGCCTTTGTCTCGTCTTTGAGCAGGTCTTGATGGGATTCAGGAATGGTTTTCATATTTCCTCGGGGTTGTTCTTGGTGAGTGTAACAAAACCTCGTAAGATTTTCATTAGTGTTTGGTGTGGATTTTATGTCAGCCAGGATGCTTGCCAAGAAATTCTGTTGTTCTTTCCCACGCCAAATCTGCGGCTTGTGGATTAAATTCGGGACGGTTGTTTTCAAAGAACCAATGATGTGTGTTCGGATAAGTAAAGAAAGCGACCTCTTTGCTGACGGCTTTAATCGTTTTCTCCAGCTTCTTTTTGCCAGAGTCTGAAACATATTCGTCGCTTTCCGCAAAGTGGCCGAGAAAAGATGATTTGACGTTTTTATATTCTCCGCCGCGTGTTCCATAAAATAAAACTACTGCTGAAATATCTTTTGGCTTTTCTTCCACCAGCGATAGGAGCCAATATGCCCCCATCGAAAAACCAATTCCGTTGATGGGATTTTTTCCGGCTTCGGATTTTAATTCCTTCAGCGCTTTGAGAATGTGAGCGGATGCTTCATCGCGTTTGATTGCCTTGCGAAGTTTCTCCGCTTCGCCAATTGTTTTCGCAACCTTGCCTTCGCATAAATCCGGAGCTAGTGCAATGTAGCCTTCGCCTGCCAATTTATCGCAAAGATTCTTGAAGAAATCATTCAGTCCCCACCAGGCATGAAGGACCAACACACCTCCGCGCGGCGTGGATTTTGGCTTTGCCAGATAATCGCTCATGACAATCTCCTTTTATCTAAAAAGGTCTTGCTCTTTCGGACGGATCAATTCTTTTAACGAACTTTCGCGCAAAGGATAAGGAAATCCGCGCACGTGAACAACGGGCGTGCCCTCGGCGGCCTGTCCCATGACGAGTGATGCGGCCGCGGCTAATTCGTCCGCCACGCCGACTTGCGTGATGTGCAAGGTGTAGCCGAATAAATCCTTCCAGCCTCGTTCGTCAATAACGGCAGGGATCCCACTCAGGCCGATGCAGACTCCTTCAGTGCCGATGCGCCAGGCACGCCCGTGTGAGTCGATGATCATCACGCCAATTCTTTTGCCTGTTGATTTTTCCATGACAGCGCGAATCTTAGTTGCGGATTGATCGGGATTTTCTGGCAGAAGCAGAACATATTCTTCGCTCCCCTCTTTCTCTCCCCCCAAATTCGAGGAATTTTGGGGGAGACGGAGGGGGGCCACGTTGGAATGGTCGATGCCTGCATTGGCGCACACAAATCCAAGTTTATGTTCGACGATGATCGTCCCGGCGCGCACGCGCAAAACCTCGTTGCTTTCTTGAAGCATCAATTCCACTACACGCGGGTCTTTTTCGGCTTTGATCGCAAGTTCCTTAGCCTGTTCGCCCGGCGTGACGGTCGCGAGATTAACCATCCGACCCTCGGCCTTGCTGATGATTTTTTGGGTCAGCACGAGAATGTCGCCATCCTGCAAACTGATTTGTGATTCGCGCAGGGCCTTAACAAGAATATCCGCCAGGTTGTCACCGTGGCGGATGAGAGGAATGTTTGCGAGAGGAGTGAGGGTAAGAGTCATGTTACGTAATACGTGATGCTTATTACATATTCGTAGCGCCTGTAATTTTTATTCCGGCATGAGTCGAGCCATATTGTTTATTGATGTTGATGAGCACGCTGGTCAGGCCTTCGACCACAACCGAATTTTCAATCGGGCCGGCGTCCCAACCGGTCAGCCCGGCCGCATCAACAAGCTTGAGAGCTTCGGAACGCGCCTCTTTACTTGAGCCGGTAACCAAAATATCGCACTCAGCATCGCCTTTGCCCATCAGATATTCGTAGGAAATATTCTGGAATGCGGCAACGACTTCCACGCCTTTGCCGACAATTTCTTTTGCTTCCTGCGCCGCAGACCCGGCGGCGGGCATCTGAACTTTTGTCACTTTCGGCGGGACGAGGGGAACTGTCACGTCGACCAGAATTTTCCCCTTCAATGCACCTTTGACCGATTCAAGCGTGTCGCGGTGCGCGGTATAGGGCACGGCCAGCACAACAATATTTGCCTGCTTTGCCGCTTCGAGATTTGACATGCCAACGGTTGACGATGCGCCGTCCAGTAATTGGACGATCTCAGACGCGGCGATAATCGCTTTTCCCTCAGTGCGCGATCCGATCAACACTCGATAACCGGCCTTTGCCCAACGATATGCGAGACCTTTTCCTTCTTTGCCTGTTCCGCCGAGCACGGCGATGGTTAGCAGAATGGATGCGTCAGTCATTATTCTCCTTGTATGAAACTTTTGCCACATTTTCCTGATATCGTTTCCAGACCTTTGGGGAAAGTTCACGCGCACGCGCTGCAATTTCTGTTTCATCGAGTGTAGTGAGTTGGCGGTCTTTCATCAACACTTTTCCAGCGACGATGGTTGTTGTGACCATGCTCGATTGGAATCCAAAGATAATGTGCCAAGGCAAATTATCAGCATTGACGGGAGTCGGCGATTGATAATCCACAAAGATCAGGTCGGCAAAAGCCCCGGGGACAATCTGTCCGATAGGTGCGGCAGGGAAAAAAATATTTGCCAGCGCGGCATTGTTGTGGATTGCCATTTGCGCGACATCATATCCGCCCATGCGGCGCGGATCGCGGCTAGTCACTTTGTGCAGGAAATATGCGGCCTTCCATTCATCCCACATGGCGTTGCTGAAACCGTCGTTGCCGAGGCAAACTTTGACCCCGGCCCGCATCATCGATTCGACCGGCGCGGCCCCGACCGCGTTGTTCATGTTGGAGCGCGGCTGATGCGTGATCCATGTGCCAGTATCTTTGAGAATTTCAATCTCACGTGCGTCGATGTGGACACCGTGCGCGGTGATGGTTTTCGGACCAAGGATTCCCTGGTTTTGCAGACGATCAACAATGCGCATGTTGGTTTTGCTCAAGCTGTCGTATTCGTCCGCTTCATGCTCCGCGACGTGAATGTGGAATCCCGTTTCGTCGGGCGTGGCGGCGCGGCAGGCTTGCAGGGTGGCGCCTGAAAGCGTCAGACTGGCGTGCAGGCCAAAGGTCCCGGCCAGACGTGCATGAGGATTCGCGGCGAGCCGTTTTAGGAATCTCACATTCTCTTTAATGCCCGCGTCCGCTTTGTCCAATCCGTCGCGGTCGGTGACTTCGTAACACAAAACGCCGCGCAATCCGGATTGATCTACCGCGTCAGCGATGATATCGAGCGAACCGTCAATGGCATTGGGTGAAGCATGATGGTCAATGAGCGTGGTCGTGCCGTGCTTGATGGCATCCACCAAACTGATCAACGCAGAATAGCGCACGTCTTCATCGAACAGAGCCTTGTCAAGCGGCCACCAAAGTTTTTGAAGGATCTCCGGGAAATCTTTTGGCGCCGCCCCGGGGATGGCCATGCCGCGTGAGAACGCGCCATAAAAATGGGTGTGCGCACAAATACTGCCGGGCATGACGATCTGTCCGTGCGCGTCCAGTTTTTTTGATTTGGGATACAGCTTTTCAAGTTTCGCGGCTGGGCCAATTTCATGAACATGATCGCCAGCGATATAGATGGCATATTTTTCAAGAACGCGGTTGGACGTTTCCCAGGTGATGATGGTTGCATTTGTAATTAGCATTTAACTATATCCATACTGGTGATGATGAAGGCAAAGATAAAAGAGAAAGGGTCAATGGTGGGAAGGAACGGAATTCTCATGGTTACGGTCAGCTCGCGTATAAGATTCGTCCGCAGGATGGGCAATAAACGAGCTGCGCTGCGCGGCGTGCGCTTTGCTGCACTGCCGGAGACAATGTCGACCCACATGCACCGCAGGAATTTTCAGAAACTTCAGCCACTGCCACGCCGCGTCTTTCTATTCGCAAATCTTCATAAGTTGCCAGCATTTCTGCAGCAACTTCGTTTATGGTAGCGCTGCGTTCCGACTGCTGGCTCTTTAGGTCGTGCATGAGAGATGCCTGTTCATCCAACAATTGGCGATGTTCATTTCCAAGGCGCGCCTGGATTTTTTCCATGTTGGTCCGGGCGGTTTGTAAAACATTTTGCGCGGCTTCGGTTTTGAGCATTGCTTCCAGTTCGCGCTCTTCCAATGTTCCCAGATGTTTTTTTAAAGAGACGATGTCTGCTTGTAAGTCCTGCAACTCTTTCGGATTATGCACACTGCCGCCGTACAAGCTGGACTCGGCTTGCTGGATTTTTATTTGCTGATTGTGCGCTTCCTGCTCGGACTTCTGCTGGGCTTGCTCCGAATCGTGTTGATCTGCTTCTGCGGCCTTTATTTGCTCCAGCGCCTCTCGAAGCTCAGTGTCGTTTCCCAATATTTCCTGGATCTTCGCCAGCCGTGTTTCAATGTGGCTGATGCGGCTGTCCACTTGCTGAAGACGAAAGAGTCCGAAAGACGCGCTCATATTCTGATTATAGTCTACTGAGCGGACAAGTTGAAGTAGTTGTAAACAGATTGCGTCAGATTGGCAAATAATTTATTGATCGGATCAAAGACAATTTGTACTGGATGATAGGTGTAGATTGCCAGAACAAAATTTCCGCCAGGCGTGTAAACAATGGCCGATGCACTCCAGTCATGATCGACGCCTTGTGAGTCTGTAACCCATCCATGTTTCATTGCCACTTGCGTTCCTTCAGGAACTCCTGCTTCGATCAATACTCCGATTTTGTCCGAAACCAGATAATTGATAATTTGCTGGCAGACGTTTTTATCAATCTTGTCCGGGAAGGCAGCCACCAGCGCGCCTCCGTTCGTCTGGGCGCATTGATAAATGTCTTCCATCAGCATTCCGATGTCTGATGTGGTGGTTTGATTGTATGGATCTGGATCGGTAAAGACATCCGTTCGTTGATTGGCGGGAGTGGAAAACCTTTGCAATAGGAGAGAGCCGGGCGCAAAATAGCCGGCGATAAAAGTATTATTGAGACCAAGTTTTTGCATATACTGAGTCACAATCAGCGGCCCGTTATCAGCATTGAGTTCTGCCATCAAACCATCTGATGAGGGATTATCTGAACGGTGGATCATATTCAGGATTTTGGTGTTCGTAGCGTCGTCAACGGGCGCTTTTCCGTGCTGAATAAAATATGAAACCAGGATCGGTATTTTGATGGTGCTCGAAGCGGTGAAAGTGACGTCAGGCGTGACCGAAACATCTTGCTCCTGGTTAAGGGCAAAATGGATTTCCTGCCCATTCTGGAGGTCGAGCATGTAAACTCCAATAACGCCATCGAAACCCGCAGTCGTAATAACCTGTTTCATCAGAATTTTCAAATTCTCGATTGTTGGTCGCGCGACTACGCTTTGGGTGTACGTCAATGTGACGGTGCGGCTCACTGGAGATCTTAATGCGTCTTCGATCAAAGGCACAGCACGATCAATGTCCAGGGTTTGCCCCGGCTGCCCAGGCTTAAAATTAGGTGTGCCTGGGATGGGCTGAGCCGCGACAGGCTGCTGGTCGTAGCGTGGAGTGATTTCGGTCTGCAGGTAGGCGCGCAAACGCTCTTCAGTGATAGTTGCACGCAACGGCACAGGCACTGGATTCGGGTCGCGGTTCCAGAGATAATCCCAAAATCCGCCCCAGAACGAACTGCCGGTTCGGCTCAGATCGGCTGCGGCAAGCATGGATTCAATATCTAATTGAAAGCCCAGAATGGTCGGCTCTACCTGGATATTTCCACCGCCGTACTGAATTTCGATTGGGGTGTTGTAGGTTTCCAGCAGACGCTGAGAAGCGTTTTGTGGATTCAAGCCACCGACCGGCACCCCGGCAATTGTCATACCAGATGGGTAGTTGTTACGTTCGCGGCTATAGCTGACCAGTGATGTAATGGTCAAAACGATGGCGATGCTTAGTAAAAGGATCGCCGTCCCCCGCAGAATAATGTTCGAATTGCGATTTCTCACTCTGCCTCCAAAATAGTGACTTTCGTCGGCAAAAAGTATAACACAACCACTTTGGTCACTTGTGCTAGAATAACCATAGCTTACTTGTGAGAAAGGGCACCTATGCTTCGCTCATTCCTGATTTATCTTTCCAAAGCCGCCTGGGCGCAGAACATGGTCACGAGTTGGAAGTTTGCGTGGAACACCGCATCCCGTTTTGTGGCAGGGACAAAAATTGACGATGCCATCAAATCCATTCGTGAATTGAACGCCAAAAATATCAACGTTACGCTCGATCATTTGGGGGAACATACCAGTAAGCCCGAAGAAGCATCCGAAGCCACATCCGATATTTTGAATACGCTCGACGAGATCAAAACCTCGAATGTCCGTGCCAATGTCTCGATCAAGCTGACGCAGATCGGTCTGGCCCTCGACGAGAATTTGTGCGCGCAAAACCTCGAACGGATCCTGTCCCGCGCCAAAGAACACGGCAACTTCATTCGCATTGATATGGAAGATACACCTTATACCGATAAGACGCTCAACCTTCTGTATCAGATGCGCAAGAAAGGCTACAAAAACGTCGGGACAGTTTTACAGTCCTATTTATTTCGCACCGAAGCTGATGCCCGTAAATTGCTTGGCGATAAAATACCCATTCGGCTTGTGAAAGGCGCTTACCAGGAACCGGCCGATAAAGCTTTCGCCAAAAAGGCTGATGTGGATGCAAATTTTGATTTGCTGGCAAAGATCATGATCGATGCCGCGCTTGCAGCCGGTTCGCCGAAAATAGGTGATGATGGCCTTTTCCCGCCGATCCCTGCCATCGGTACGCATGATGAAAACCGCATTGATTTTGCCTGCCAGTACGCTCAGAAAGTTGATCTGCCAAAAGATGCCATGGAGTTCCAGATGCTTTATGGCATTCGCCGCGATCTGCAGGAGCAATTGGTCAAAGATGGATACTTGGTGCGTGTGTATGTCCCTTTCGGAACGCAATGGTATCCATACTTCATGCGTCGCTTGGCGGAACGCCCGGCTAATGTTTGGTTCTTTATTTCGAATTTCTTTAGAAAGTAATTGACATTTTATAAAAGTTAATGCTGTGACCAAAATGCGGCGAATTTATTCGCCGCATTTCATTTTGTGGTAAAACAAGGTCATGTCGGAACAACCTTTAGCCTTGGTCACGGGCGCGGCTCAGCGCCTGGGGAAAGCGTTCGTTCTTGCATTGGCGCGCAAAGGATATGCCATTTTGTTGCATTACCGGTATTCCGAAGCGCAGGCTTCCATTACTGCCACCGAAATACGCACGCTTGATGTCCCTGTTTATATTTCACAGGCTGACCTGACCGATCCCAAACAGATTTCATCTTTATTTACAATGGTCGATAAGATCAAGCACCCGTTAAAAGTGCTTGTCAATTCCGCGGCGGTCATGCCGGTTGGTAACCCGCGCACACTTTCCGTCAAAGATTGGGACGCGGCTCTTGATCTGAATCTGCGCGCGCCTTTTCTGTGTGCGCAGGAAGCGGCCAACCGCATGACGAATGGCGGCTTGATTGTCAATGTCACAGATGTCGGCGCGCAAAAAGCCTGGAGCCGTTATCCATCCTACACGGTCAGCAAGGCCGCGCTCGAATCGTTGACCAAAATGCTGGCACGCGCTTTCGCACCGTCCATTCGCGTCAATGCCATTGCGCCTGGCCTTGTGCTGCAATCCAACTTGGTTTCACCAGAGGAGTGGGAGCGGCTGGTTGACCGTCTGCCGCTAAAACGCACTGCCACCGTTGAAGAAATTGCCTCGGCTTTGGACTTCTTACTCACCAACGAATATATTACCGGACAGACTCTCGTGATCGATGGCGGATATTCCCTGCTTGGATAAACATGAACTTTATTAAACGCCATCCCGACATCATTGCTGCTGCGGTGCTTGTTGCGGCTATCCTGTTTTATGCTGCGCGCTTTATCAATTTCAATGTGCCTCCTGTTGAAGATGCGGCCATGCTCATGCGTTACGCCGATCATCTTGCATATGGCTATGGCGTCGTCTGGAATATCGGCGAGCACCCCGTTGATGGCGCAACTGATTTTCTCTTCATGGTCTCAGCCGCGGCGCTGATAAAAATCGGTATTCCGGTTGGGCGCTCGATTCGCATTCTTGGATTTGTTGCACATATTCTCACAGTGTTGTTGGTTTATTTTGCCAATCGAAAAATCTGGAAAGCAAACATCTTTGTTTCATTTTTGACCGGACTTTTTCTGGCTGTTGGAAATGGACTTCCTTACGTCGCCGCGTTTTTTGGGACGCCGTTCTTTGCCTTCTTTGCGGCTCTTACCTGGACCTTTGGCCTGCTCCTGATCAAAAAAGAGAATCCACCCTTTTGGCTTTCCCTGTCCTTCGCGTTGACAGGTTTGATCACCGGCCTCGTCCGCCCGGATGGCGTCATTCTGGCCGGATTGATGCTGCTGTCGGTCATCGTGATGAAAGGCTGGCGCGCTTCCAGCAAAATTATCATCACGTTTGCCGCGGTGTTTCTTGTTTTAGGCGGCACATATTTCCTGTGGCGTTGGAATTATTTTGGTTATCCATTGCCGAATCCATTTTATAAAAAGGGCGGCGGAACCCTTCACATGGATTCGTTTCAAGAGTCGATTGGAAACATGTTCCGATTGGCCGCACCATTTTGGCTGGCATTTGTTTTGAGCTTCCGTTCATCGAAGACAACCAAACAAGCCCTGGCATTTATGGTCCCGATTGTTGGATTTGCAAGTGCGTTTGCCTTGATCTCGAACGAGATGAATTTCGGCGGACGTTTTCAATACGCGGTTGTGCCGATTATTTTGCTCTCGTGGTACCCGCTTGTAGACGGGCTTGGGCGTGAGCTCGGTTTTTCGTGGCCGCGCCCGGTTGAGGTCCGCGTAAGAGGCGCCTGGATTGCTGTCGCTGTTGTAGCTTCATTCATGCTTGTTTTTTATTCTTCATTCCAGAAATGTTATTTGATGACCGGTCAGCAATCCTGCGACCAGCCTGTCAGTGGCGATGGCCGCTACGGTATCGCGGGTATCCTCGCAGATTATCAAGGCAAAGGTTATGTGATTGCGACTTCCGAAGCCGGGCTTCTGCCGTTTTATTCCGGCTGGACCGCGATTGATACATGGGGCTTGAATGACTCGTGGATCGCACATCATGGCGACATCACGCCGGAATATCTCGATCAATACAAGCCGAACCTGATTGTCTTTCACGCGTATTATTCGCCGCTTGTGCCGCCCAGACTGATCGAAAAGAATTTGGCGCAGGATTGGTTTCGCATGACGATCATTTTGAAGGATTACGCCGAGAGTCACGGATACATCCTCGCGGCGGTGTTTGGCGATTCGCCATACGATACGCATTATTATTATGTGCGCTCCGATTTTGCGGACAGCCAGAAAATCGCCGATGCGATTGTTAGATTTGGTCAATACAAAGGATATACATGGGAATTGACCGGCAAAAAATCAATCAATTATGCTGAGTTTTCCAAGCCTTAATAGGAGACTTATATGCCCGAAACCCCCGCCATGCTTGCTGATAAATTGAAATCCGAAGGTGAGAAATATGCTGCGTTTTTTGCGGGCCTGACTGATGACCAGTGGAAGATCGAAGTTTACACGGAAGGCACGACCTGGACCTTCCGCAATGTGCTTGCGCATTTAACGACCGCTGAACGGGCCTTCGTCAAACTCTTTGAGCAGATCCGTCAGGGTGGGGCGGGCGTTTCGGATGATTTTTCAATTGATCGTTATAACGCCAGTCAGCAGGAAAAAACGAAAGAGTTATCTCCTCGGGAAATTCTCAAACAATACAAAACCGTGCGGGCGGACATGATCGCCTGGGTCTCCACTTTGAACGAAGCCGATCTTCAGAAAATAGGCCGCCATCCCTTCCTCGGACAGACGACTTTATTGGAAATGATCAAAATGGTTTATCTTCATAATCAAATTCATTATCGCGATCTTAGAAAGGTCTTGAAGTAATTTCTGCCGGAACCGCCAAGTTTGCTACACTTGCATCGCACGCAAGTGCAGGTGAGAGTGCGAAGAAAAACATCAGGAAAACTTGGCGGCCTTGGTGGTTAATAATTGAGGTGATTCGTGCAACTTCCTGACTTCAAACTCGAACGCTACTTTGCCAAATACGAATTCAACACTGAATATCTTCTCTGTTCGTCGGATTGTGAAGCCATGTCCATCGC
>Ga0172369_10001250_pt1 | contig 36839 bp, 24 predicted proteins | sample LakKiv25m_FD_114539 | JGI IMG/M metagenome (GOLD analysis project Ga0172369, IMG submission 114539) | Freshwater microbial communities from Kabuno Bay, South-Kivu, Congo - kab_022012_11.25m | ecosystem: Environmental > Aquatic > Freshwater > Lake | place: Democratic Republic of the Congo... | reverse complement strand
TACGGGCTAAACAATATACAATTTCCATTCTCGTACGAAAATAAGAATGTATTTCATGAATTTTGGGGATATGAGTTTTCAGGATTACTTTCTGTCTGGCACATCAAATAATAATTTAGCCGTTTAAGCCGTGGTTGATTAATATGATAATTTTTTATTTAATTAGTAAACCTTATTTTATTCCCACTCAACCTTAGTATTATCACCATAATACAAGTATCAACATTATTTCCTTATTTCTCTCATGGTCATAGAAATATTAATGTATTAATTACATGTGTCACTATACTGAAAACCAGAGATTTTTTTCAGAATAAAAAGGATTACTTTGGATTTACGCTGCAGCCTTTTATTTTTTATTGCTGAACAAAACCGGCTTAGCAGTGATCATGCACCACCCCCAATAGGCAAATCCGGTTCCTCCATTTTCAAAGCCTTGTAGTTTTTCCAAACCTGTTGTTGGAAGCATCGCTGATAATCCGCCGGATATGCTTATTTCCGGTATAATTGTTATATTTAAGGTAAAATCAAGTTCAGAACCCAGTTCTTTTTTCAGAATATTTTCAGTAAGGTATGGATCGTAAATCCGGCTCTGCAAGCTGAAATAATGGTAATCCACTGAAAGCAAAGCCTTTTCGGTAACATTGATCCCAACTCCTGAATAAATATCTACAAGCCCGCCATTTTTTGAGCTTTTGCTGAGATTGTCGAAGAAATCCATGTATCCGTAATATTTATGCCGGGCGCCATAGAAAAGATCAAAGAAGTGATCGGTGTTCTGATAATTGTTTTTTTCCTTTACCTGATCCTGTCCGGAATGATAATCACATCCTGCATTTATTGAAACCGGTTTCAATTTTATCTCTCCCCTGAGACTGGCAAAGTAAGCACTTACTTTTTTACCGGAGATGTTTTTTCCGTTTTGATAAAATCCGTTGGCTCTGATTCCAAATTTTCCGGGTTTATAATTCAAATAAAGTCCATAAGTTCCTTTTACATAAATTGTACTGGCGGTTTCCGGCTTTTGGAAACCGGTTGCTAAAGCCTGAAACGAAAGATCCAAACGGTCACTGATCTTTGTGGTAATATATAGAAAATTCTGGCTTTTTAACCTGCCGTTCAGAATTTCCTTTTTAGTCACAATTGTTTGGAGGACAGAATCGAATTGAAGTATCTCTTTATAAGAATTATATTCATTTCCTAACAAATTGTCGGTATTATTATTCAGCGACAAGCCAATATGAATTTTAATTTTCTCAGGTTCAAACTTGTAAAGCAATCCATCGTATTTTATAGTATACTGGTTCCAGTTTCTTCTCGATAAAAGCCTTTCATCTTCATAAACCCAATATTGCCTTCCTATTTTGAATGATTGCGATTTCCCGGCTAAAATTTCCAGCCATCCTTCATTCATATCAAGGCTTGCATTATCACCATAAGATCCGGTTGCATTAAAAAGCTGCTCATCTCCCCAAACTCTTACATCCTGAAGACTGAATCCCACTTTAAATTTCGGATGGGAATAATAAAAGTTCAGGCGTGTACGCTGACTAACGAAAACAGAGACATCGGCTGAATCTGAAGGAATAATTTTATAACCATGCCTTACCTCGCCTCGTGGTCGTAATTCAACATTTAATTCCAACTGCCCTATTCCATCAAGGGTCATGATGATAAATCCAATAATAAAAAGTAATTCTTTCATAATGTAATCAATTGAATGCTCCTTTGATAAATTGTTTTGTTTTTTCCTCGCGTGGATCATTAAAAAATTGTTCGGCAGATCCCTGTTCAATTATTTCGCCGAGATACATGAATACCACGTTATCGGCAATTCTTCTGGCCTGCCGTAATATATGCGTAACCAGAATGATGGTATATCTTGATTTTAATTCTGCAAATTTTTTCTCGATGGCTTCGCTCGAAATAGGATCGAGCGCTGAAGTGGGTTCATCGGCAAGAATGATCTCAGGATCAACAGCAAGGCCGCGGGCAAGGCATAAACGCTGCTGCTGTCCGATGGAAAGGCTTGTGGCCGGTTCCCTGAGCCTGTCTTCGACTTCTTCCCAAAGGTTAACCATCCGCAGATAATGCTCAACACGCTTGTCGAGGAATTTCTTTTTCCGCCGGCCGCTTATCCTTAAACCATAACTTACATTTTTGTAAATATTCATTGGAAGCGGGTAAGGCCGCTGTGATAATAAACCCATTCGTTTCCTTATATCATTCACATTTTTTTTAGTATGCAAAATGTCTTCGTCTCCTATAAAAATATTTCCATCCACTGTTGCATCGGGGTATAGATCAGTAAGACGATTAAGGCATTTCAGAAGGGTGGTTTTTCCGCAACCTGATGGACCGAGTATCACAGTTAATTTGTTGCTTGGAATCTCAAGATTAATATTTTTCAGGATCGGTTTATTTCCGATAGACATATTAAGGTTCACGATCCTGATTTTGGCCTCCTGTTCTGTCATATCAGTCTGAAATTTTATGTTGATGAAAACGCTTCGTAAAATATCTTGATAAAATACTGATGGTCAAAACGATCACTGTTAAAACCACCGCAGATGCATAAGCCCTGACCTTTACTTCATCTATTGGTGATGACAACTGGAAAAAAATGGAAAGTGGCAGGGTGGCTGTCGGCTGTGAAAGCGATGTTGGCAAATAATCCGTATAACCTGTCGTGAAAAGGACTGAAGCTGCATCTCCGATCGCCCTTCCGAACGACAATAATATTGCCGTTATGATACCGGGAATACATTGCCTGAAGAATATAAAATAGGCGGTTTCCGATTTGGTCGAACCCAATGACATAGCGGATTCATAAAGGCCCCTTGTAACCGTTTTCAATACTTCATCCATACCCCGGACCATAATCGGGATAATGAATAAAGTTACTGTTATGATCCCGGCCAGAAGCGATGTTCGAAGTCCAAGATAAATCATAAGTGTAAAGCCGAATGCTCCGTAGACTATAGAGGGCACACCCCATAATAAATCGAGGAAGAAGCGTATTGAGTTCACCAGCTTTTTCCTGTTGATCAGATGGATATTCATAAACAGTGCAACCGGAAGGCCAACGATGAATGCAAGAAATGTTGCTCCTAATGAAAGATAAAGCGAACCCAGGATAGCATTTAATATGCCGCCTTCCTTGCCGAAATAATAACCTCCTTTTGGCGTCTGGCTGATCATTTCCCATGAAATGGCCGGCAAGCCTTTAACAAGAATGCTTGCAATAAGCAGCAGTAATGCCACTGCGATAAGCAGGGTAGAAAGGAACATGAATATCCTGAAAAAGCGTTCCTCCGCCTTCATAATTGCATTCCTGTCCGGTAGCTTACGACGTCCGTTCATATCGCATTATCACAGTTCTTGAAGCTAAATTGAAAACAACAACAACGACAAACAAAACCAATGCAGCAAACATCAGCGCTGAATCGTACTGAGGAATAGAGAGCATTTCTCCGTAATTATTGGCGATCAGAGCCGGTAACGGGTAGCCGGGTTGAAATGTACCGGTCGGAATTTTAGCTACATTGCCAACTACCATCAAAACCGCAATTGTTTCGCCGAATGCCCTTGAAACACCTAAGCCAAAAGCAGAGATAATCCCGGGCAAAGCTTTTTTGATCATTACATATTTTATGGTTTGCCATTTTGTTGCTCCCAGCGATAGTGACGCTTCAGACAACTCAATGGGAATCGTCCTGAATATTTCGATGAGGATATTCAGTACGAAAGGAATGATCATTATGGATAATACCACCGAACCGGCCAAAATACTATAGCCCGACACTTCCTTTCCCAGCCAGGGCCCAAGATAATTCCCGACGAATGGAACCACGATTAAAATGCCCCAGACTCCGAATATCACTGAAGGAATTCCTGCAAGGATGTCAATCACAGGGTGCATAAACCTGAGCACATATTTCCTGGCATACTGTGTTAGATGAATAGCTGTCAACAAACAAACCGGGCCTGCGATCAGCATGGATAAAACGGTGACCCAAACGGAACTGATAATGAACGGCAGAAAACCGTATTCACCTCTCACAGGCCGCCATATACTTGAAAACAGTAAATCCCCTAATGAATTGCTGCTCAATATCAGGGTTGATTTGAACAGAAGACCAAAAAACAAAATGAACGGCAATAGCATTACCATAACCAGACAAATGGTCATCCAGCTAAAATGAAACCGGTCTCTGAATTCTCTGTTAAAATCGAAAAACCGCATAGATCAGGGAGCTAATTTTTCCAATTCCTCATGTATTTTACTATCTGACAGGTGTACATAACCTGCTTCTTCTACAAATTTTTGGCCGTCGGTCAGTATCCATCTCAAAAACTCAATAACCACTGCATCGGTTGGTTTTCCTTTTGAGACGAAATACAGGTCACGAGCCGGTGGTGAAGGATACTTGCCCGATTTTATGGCGGCGCTGATTTCATCAATGGTAGAATAAAAATTCTCATTTTCATTTATTGATCCGTCATTATTCAGGTCAATTGGAATGACCGACAGCTTATCATAAAATTTCCGGCTTGTTAAATCATAAATATAAATAACGTTATTAAATCCCATGCCGTAAATGTCGTTTTTAACTGCATCTGCTATTCCCGGATCTCCAAAGACACCAACACCGATCAGGCTTTCCTGGTCCCTGCCGAGGTATTCGCCCCACATCTGAGCCGCTCCGCATGCATCCGACCGGTTATAGATGTTGATCTGTTTATCTTCACCGTCTTTAAATAATTCCTGCCACTTTAAAATTTCGCCTGTTATAAATAATTTTTCAAACTGATCACGGGTAATGCCTGTCTTTGTGATTTGGCCGATCCACGGGTTGGCTGCATTCATCGTAGGCAACACGGCATCTTTTGTAACTGCTATCCACCAGCATCCCTGAGCTTTTTCCGCTTCCGAAATACCCCTCGAAAACATACCGAGATCAACCATTCCCGACAAAGCATCGGCCATGCCTTTTCCGGCGCCACCGGCGGATATATCTATCCTAACCTTCGGATTTATTTTATTGAATTCCTCTGCCCATTTTGCAGTTAACGGATACAACGCAAAAGCGCCGGATATGGAAATGGTGCCCTTTAATTCATTTTTTTCATCCTTGCCCTGTTTCCCCGCCAGTTTTGAATCGCAGGCAGGCAGGAAAGCCAGTATCAGCATCAACGCTGCGCAAGCCGACATCAATAAAAATGGTTTCATTATTAAGAGTTTTTTATTTAATTGAATATGCAATAAAGAACAATTATTTCATGCTAAAGTTATTGCGAAATTACCTTTTGAGGTTAATGGATCAGTTAATTTTTGCTTGGAATATTTAACCCGGACAGGTGAAATTTTACATCTTTAAGTGTGAAATTAATAATCTGTTTCATCTTGCTGAGCTATTAAATAACAATTTATAAAATTATTTTTTAAGCAGTATTAATTTATAAATTAACCAGGTATATTTGGAATTAATATAAATTGCAATCTGCGGGGTAACCTTTTCATTGTTTTTGGAATTAATATAACGAAGACCGGAATAATTAACTGAGGTTTTTTACTTTCCGATAAATGCTGAGCCCTTCAGCAGTGTCTTCCGGGTCGAAATAAAACAGGTAGAAGGGGAAGAAGCGGTAGGAAAATGGTGGTTTATCAGGCAAAAAAACCTGATAGGCAATTTGTAATAATTGAATATTGATTAAAAAGGATCAATATGCGAAAGTTTTAAAACGACAATGGAAGATAAATTAAATAAAAGATTATTCAATGGAACCGTTAACTGGTTTGATTTGACTGTTAACAGATTTTATTTTGTATTGAATAAAATTATTTTTATTATTTTTACTTTCGAAAACGCCGAACTCAAATGAAAAAAATTTGGCACTTATTCATACAAATCTTTTCAAAATTTTTTAGATTTATTATTAAATATTTTACCGCTTATTTTCAAACGCTTTCAAATTCTTTTCTATTAGTTAAAGGAACAATATCAAACTTTTTTTATTTTTAAGAGGGAATCAAAAAGGATTCTTTCGTAATACAATCCATTTTCTTTATATGCAAGAATAAATTCATTTTAGATTGCCGGGATAAGCAAAAGCCTGGATTGTGATACAAATTGAATAAATTTAAATGAAGTCAAAAAAAAAAAAATCAGCTAAAAATGTGAAAATATGAAAACTCTAATTCAATCGGTAATAAAAGTATCAGTTATATTAATTTTTGTTTTTGCGGGATTTTTAAAAGCACAAAATCCTGAATATATTAAAGTAATTGAACAATTGGATGATAGCTTATTTATAATTACTCTTATGGATTCTGATAGTAGCTTTATATCGCAATACATTTCCAGGACCGAACCATCCAACTTTGCTATAGTCTTACAAGGTAGTGGCAGTCCTGAAAATATAGGTACAGATATACTGGAAACTAACATGTATATGCCGGATAATGTAAGAGGCGTAAAACCATACGATATTTGCTATAACCCAAATTTTCACAAAATTTATATTTATGGAAATCAACGATTATTAATATTTGACGCATTTTCACATGATTTGATAGATACAATTAATGTTTCAACTGTAGGAGATCAAATGCTGGATTGGACACAAGCATATCCTAAAATAAAGTGTCTTGCATACGACACTGAACATGATTATTTATATTGTGCAACACTTGGAAGGGAGCTAATTATTATTGATGGTGAAACTGATGAAGTTTATGGGGATGTTCTTAATATGTATGATAAATCTTTCCAGATAGGCACAATGGTTATTTGGAACCAAAGTGCGAATAAAGTTTATTGGTTGAATAATTTTTACCATCAGGGTACTTTATTAAAAATAATTGAGGCTGATGAAACTCCAGCAGTACTTGGTTCCCCATTTCTACAGGATGTTTATATATACGACCTTGATATTAATTCTTTTAGTGGAACCTGCTATGCTGGCACTAATAATGGTCTACATATTTTAGATGCCGATGATTTTTCAAATATTCATACAACCCAAACACTACCATTATTTGAAATAACATATAATTACTTGTCAAATAAAGTTTATGGACATGAAGAAGACAGCTATGAATTACTTATATTTGACGGGACATCAGGCTACATTTTTACCAACACAATAAGTTTATCGTCAAATGAAGTTTTTAATTCAACTTATAATTATATTGACAATAAAGTATATTTTACTGTTGGAGGTGGCGAGTGGAACAATTTTCATATCATTGGAATCGATGGAGATGATAATGTAATTTTAGACGAACAGATAAATGGTGCCCGGTCTCTATTATATGATAACTTTGATAATCAAAACAAAATATTTTGTGGAGGATATAATGTTCTCGCAGTAATTGATGGTACAACAAATCAAGTAAACACAAAAATCGGTGATGGTTGCTTGCTTAACTACTTATGTTTTAACCAGGGAAATGGGGAGCTAATATCAGTTAGTCATTTGGAACATACAATGTCTTTTTTCGAGCCCTTGAGTTTTCTACTAGAAGGAAGCACTGAGATTGGAGGCGCCACTTATATAGGGTGTTATAACAGTAGTAATAATAAGGTTTATTATTCTCATTTTGGATTAAATTATAATGATAGCTTTATTAGCATATTTGATGGAGCCAATAACAATTTTATTGATTCTGTAAATGGTATGGATAATATTTTTGGAATGTGTTACAATAAGTTGAATAATAGGGTATTTGTTTCATCATTCTCAAATAATTGCATCAGGGTAATTGACGGAATGACTAATGAATTGATCTCTACAATTAATATTAATTGGCCAAGACAAGTATTCAGTTTCAAAAATAAAATTTATTGCGGCACTGATTATTCACTAATTTCCATTAAAGCAGATAATTATTCATATAACGAAATACCCCCTACCATAAATTTTGCAGGAAATAAATGGACATTTACAGGAGATGAAGAATTAAATAGAATTTTTTTAGTAAATGCAGGCATAGATAAGGTTTTTGTTATTGATTATAATTCAAATCAGTATTATTGTGAGCCAATAGAATTACCGTTAGATTCAAAACCAATGGATATTGTTTACAACAAAGAAGATGATAAAATCTATATTGTTGATATTGGTCCGGGACAAATTTCAATATTATCTGGTGAAAATTATCAAACAGTTACAAATATTAATGTCCCAGATGGGGTTATTATTAGACCAATTGCTTATGCGATACTATCAAATGAAATTTATTTTTGTGCTGCATCTGAAATTAGTCCATATAATTATGAATATTCTGTATATGGAATAAATGGTATTAGCAATGGTATTAAATATAAGACACAAATAGATGCTTATCCCACAAGCATGTATTATAATGAACGTAATAATACCATTTACATTAATAAACACTTTTCTTCAGATTTTCAACTTGATGTAACCGGAATTGATTGTACCGAAGGAAATATAATTCAAACTGTAAAAACAGGCAATTACCAAATTCCCGGATTATTGATTTTCAACGAAGAGCGAGACAGACAGAATATTGTATATAATACAATAAGCAATAAATTATATACCGGTAATTTCGGTTTTGCGAATATTTCAGCCATAAAAATCGGAGAGGATAAGCTTAGATTAAATAGTGGTTACAGTTGGTTATCTTTCCCAAGAATGCCAAGGTATGCCTTTAGTGATGAACCATATTCTACAGTTGAAATACTGAATAAAATTAATTGGTTCCCAACCGATTTAATACTTGAAAGTCAAAATACAAATCAATACAAACAATATGATGTGGACCAATATCCGTATTGGTTCGGTACATTAGATGAACTTTACAGCACGAAAGGTTATAAACTAAACCTTTCGAATGATTTACCCGATCCTGAAATCACACTTTATGGTGCAAGGCTTTATCATGATTGCACAATTAGTTTAGCTGGTGGCGGGACAAAGAATTGGATAGGATATTTTATCGAGGAATCACAATATCCATGGCAAGCTTTTCCATCGGAATTGTATAACGGGCCCCTAACCATGATCCAGGCACAATATTGGATGATGGTGAAGACAACTTCAGGTTGGATTCAATCAGGTAAGGTTACGCCTATTAAATACGGCGATATGGTAATCGTTAAAATAAACCAACAATCTTATCAATTTCAATGGAATGATCCAGAAGAATCTGAACAAGAAAAAGAAATACCCATGCCACAGGCATATAACTGGGAAGAAAAAGCCGATTATATTCCGTTCTTCGTCGAGATAGATTCGACCAGCGATATTGCAGAAATTGCGGTGAAGGTTTATGGTGAATGTATGGGTGCAACGGTGAGGTTGCCGGGAGATATACTGGTGGAGGTGGACGGCTATATCGAGGGTTTGCCGGCGGGTGCTATAGTCGAATTCGAAACTTGGAACGGGCAAAAGTCAACACCTGTGGAGAAGGATGGTTATGTGGTGTATAATCCTTTAACAGGGAAAAAGGAGAAGAGGAGAATCTATATCGGCGAAAAGAAGGATTATTATGAGGTTTCGTTAAAAGCGGGCGAGGTTTTTACGATTCCAAACGATGTGAGCCATGTCACTTGTCAGCCGAATCCGTTTACAAATGAAACTCTGATCACTATGCGGCTGAACGGCAGCCAAACGGTTTGGGTGGAAATTTATGACATAACTGGTGTAAAGGTTAAAACTTTAATTGAAGACACCTTACCGGGAGGATATTACGAGATAAAGTGGAAGGGTGACAATGAAACCGGAAACAAAGTGAAGGAGGGTGTTTATTTTTATAAGATCAGGACGGGAAGCGGAACGAAGGTTTCGGATAAGATTGTTTTGATCCATTAATTTAAGTGCAATATGATCTTTAACCACAGAGAGCGCGGAGAACACAGAGAATTCACGGAGAATAACTCTGAGAAGACTTTGCGTTCTCTGTGGTATTATCCTTTTATTCAATCAGCAATGAACATTTTAACAAAAATTATTCTTATTGCTATTGTTTTAAATATTGCAGCTATACCCTTGAATGCCGGCATTATCACCGTGAAGCAGGACGGGACGGGAAATTACGTCACTATACAGGCAGGGATAAATGCAGCCGTTTGGAACAGCGGGGATACGGTGCTGGTGTGGCCTGGAGTGTATTACGAAAATATTAATTTTAATGGCAAACATATTACCGTTGCAAGCCTGTATATTACAAATCCTGACAAATGGTTTATCTACAACACCATTATTGATGGAAACCATTCGGGAAGTTGTGTGACCATGAATGGCGGATCGGATACGCTTATCATTAATGGATTTACAATAAAAAACGGAAAGAATAATTCCGGAGGCGGAATTTATGCAAATAATACAACGATTTCAATAAAAAATTGCAACATTGAGTATAACATAGCTACAAGTGGAAGCGGTGGTGGATTATTATGCAATTATACCCATGCATTTCTATCGGGCACTACTTTAAGGTTTAATCATGCCATTTCAGCAGGTGGTTTACTATGTAATCACTATTCTAATATAATCTTTGATCCCTTTAACAAATGCAATATATATTGCAACTTTGGTGCTCCAGGAACAGACTATGCAAAAAGTTATTTATCTCCTGCCCAAACAATAATTGTTGATACATTTACTATTAGTAATCCCGATAATTTTTTCATATCTTCCTACGATAACCAAAATTATCCGGTTAATGATGTATTTATCCAACTTGATCATGGTTATCTTGAGCCGGTTGATCAAGACCTTTATGTAAATCCTTTAACAGGAGATGATTCCAATAACGGAACAGGTGTTAATAATCCACTGAAAACAGTGGCTTTTGCTTATATAAAAATAAAATCCGATAGCTTAAATCCACACAATATTTTTTTATCGAATGGAACATATTCACCATCAACAAATAGTGAGAAGTTACCTTTAGGAACCAGGAGTTTTATTTCTTTGATCGGAGAAAACCGCGATTCAACAATTTTAGATGCAGATTCTTTATCTGATTTTTTTCGGGGTTTTGCTTTTAATAAAAGATTCTTAATTGAAAATATTACTCTACAAAATGGGAAAAAAGGAGTGTATATAGAAAATAATGATTTTGTTAAGTTTAAAAATGTGCTGATGAAAGATGGATATTCAGGGCCTTGGACCGGTTTTAATTTATATTATATTGATTCTTTGTATCTCAAAAATGTTATCATTGAAAATCTAAAAGGAAGAGCTGTGCTTGGAATTGGCAATTGGGATGAGACTGTAAAATCTTTCTGTGTAGAGGACTGTATAATAAATGGTAATCATCCGTCAGATGACCCTATTAACACAGGGGATGAAGGCGGGGGTATTGGAATAACCGGAGATAGTGATCCTCCAAATTCGTACTTTGGGAAAATTATAAATTTACAGATCACCAATAATATTCGCATACCCGATCCTTTGTGGGGATTAGGAATGACAGCTTGCTTTTCTGCTGATCAATATTGCAAGATAGATGTGGCTAATGCAACAATTGGCCACAATACCCTTAGAGGTACTTCTGGCTTTGGAACAACAGCTTCCTCCGGCTCGGAGTTGAACATTTACAATTCCATTTTATTTGGTGACTCATTAATGGAATTATCCCTCGGGTATCCCAGTGCTGTTGATGATCCCTCAACCTGCCGAGTGTATTATTCGAATGTAGAAGGGGGGCAGGCTGAAGTACAGAATTGGAACGGAATTAATACTTTAGTATGGGGGCCGGGAAATATTGACAGCGACCCACTCTGGGACACCACCGCCGCCATCCCTTACTCTTTACCCTGGAACTCTCCCTGCGTTAATGCAGGAACACCCATGTTTGAGCCGGGAATGCAGCCGCCGTATATCATTGAGGAGGATACAGTTTATAAACTGATAACTTTCGATTACGATACCATTGCACTGCCGCCAACCGATCTGGCTGGAAATCCAAGAATATTCGACGGTAGGATTGATATGGGAGCGTATGAATGTCAGGATACGACTACAGGGAGTTCAAAGTTTAAAGTTCAAAGTACAAAGTTAAAAGTAGAGGTATATCCGAATCCGTTTTATGCCAATACGTTTATTTCATTTGATTTGGATAAAAATGCTGAAGTGCAGGCTGTCATTTATGATATGAATGGAAACCAGGTAAAAAGGTTGATGGATGCTACCTTGCCCGAAGGACAATACAACATGACCTGGGGAGGAGATGATGACAGCGGACGGAAAGTCCAAAACGGTGCTTATATAGTAACAATCCTTATTAACGGTAAACTGGCCGGCTCGGAAAAGGTAATGAAGAAGGGGAAGTGATAAAAATCCTGAATTCAATCTGAAAAGATAATAAAATAATGAATCAATTTACCTGTAAAAAAAGCCTTATAATTATTTTCCTTTTGATTGGTTCTTTAAAGCTGCCGGCTCAGGAAACCGGGAGCAGCAGCAAATCCTTGTACCTTGGCATCGAACCAATAATGTGGGTAATCGGTGAAAAGGGAGGCTCCATTGATTATTCGGTGAATGATAAGTTTATATTGCAGTTGTACATTGCGCATTACGGCTGGTGGTGGTCGTCAAACGAAATAAAACAATTTAAAATAGGTTACATTTCGGATTACATTCTTGCATCCAAAGGCCCGGTTGTCAGGTTCGGCAGCGCCTTTGTCATTTCTCAAAACGATTTAAGAATTTCCCAAACCTTGTTGAAGCCTGAGCTTACCTACAAGTACATGTCTTATAGTAACAAATGCTTTTATGAGGGTTCCGGAGGCAGCAGCTATTCGTACAGGCAACTGCGGTCATTCAACAGTAATGTTTTCGGCTTTAATATAGTATTTGTTTACAGGCGCTGCGACAGTTCGGATTGGGATATTCCGGTGGAGTGGTTTGTTGGTCCCGGATTTCAATTGGCCTTTGAGCAGATGAATCTGCTCGATGAAGGATATTCCAGTGTTTCTCCTGAACCTTTACTAAATGAAGAAACCAGTGTAACAAAATTCTACCCTTCCTTAAGATTTGGGGTACGGCTTGGATTCAGGGTATTTAACTCACCCGGTGAATAAAAGGGTAATATAGGCTTTAGGGGAAATAGGGAGCAGAGGCAGTAGCAGCGGCAGTAGCAGTAGAAGTAGCAGAGGCAGTAGGCAATAAACAACAGGCAAAAGGCAAATTCCCTATACTAACACTCTGCTCTCTGCTCCCTGCTCTCTGCTCTACTCCCTGAACTGAGAACTGAGAACTGAAAACTGAAAACTAAAAACTGAAAACTGAGAACTGAAAACTGAGAACAGTGAAAGGCTCAAATGAAAAAGAAATTATTCATACTCACACTTTACTTTATACATATTAGTGTCTTCGGGCAGGCTCAATTCATTGGATCACAAAATAAAATTGACAGCCTGCAAAAACTTTTACCAGGTTCCGGTATCGAACAAAAGGTTGATATTTTAAATATCCTTGCTGCCCATTATGCTCCTTACGATTTCGATTCCAGCATCATGTATTCGGCGCAGGCTGTGAGGATCGGAACAGTTTACGGGTATCCTTATGGTATCGGAATGGCAAGGTACAATACGGGGAATGCCTATTATTTGAAACTGGATTTCAAAAATGCCCTGATGAGTTACCTTTCAGCATTAAAAATTTTTGAAGAGGATAAATTCCTCAAAGAGTCCGGTGATGTTTATTACCAGCTTGGAAATATAAATTTCTTTATAAAGAGAACCGATGAGTGTATCAACTATTACCGAAAGGCGATTGAAAACTTCAGGGCTGCCGGTGACGAGACTTCCGAAGCTAATGTTTATGAGGCGATCAGCCTGGCTATGGACAATTTGAAGTACCAGCCTATCGACAGCACCCTGGTATATGGTCAAAAACTATTGAATTTTTCCAGAAAAATTAAGGATAGTTACCGTGAATCTCTGGCATTAATTATCATAGGGCAAATATATCTTGGCGGTTGCAGAACGGTTGCCGAAAAGCAGATGTTACTACTTTACAACGATTCGGCTCTTCGAATTGCGACAGCAAATCAATTCGATGAACTCATTTCAGTAGTTAACCTGAATACGGGCTGCTATTATGATAAAAGTGCGGCTTTTTATGAAAAAACCTTGAATCTGGGTTTGGCAAGAAACCATTTTGAAAAAGCCCTGGTCATTGCTGAAAAAATCAGCGGAAGCTACCTGAAATCGATGATTTTAAACTCATGGTCAATCATTGATATTGAAGAGGGAAAATTTGATTGGGCTGAAAAAAAACTTGACGAAAGCGAAAAGGAATTAGACAAATATTTAAAGGGTGATTGGAAAAATAACAATCTTGTTCTAACAGCTTTTTCTTTTCAGAAGATTATGGATTTTTTTCTTGCACAACGTGAAAAAGTTGCAATATATAATGCCCGGTTTCAGCTTGCAGCAGCCCGAGGTGATTTTAAAAATGCCAACGAGTACCTTCAGCTTTATTATCTATCAACGGATACTATGAATGCTGCCCAGCAAAGCCGCCAATTAGAATTGATCATGGCCGAAGCTGAGGCCGAAAAGACCGATCAGAAAATCCGGTCGCTGGCACAGGAGAACGAACTGAATCAACTGAGGCTTTCGCAGTCGCGCTTGATTTTTTTGGGTGCCGGAGGTGGTGTAGTGATCATAACTTTGTTCCTTCTGTTTTTCTTTCAACGAAAGCGTTGGCATGCTGAGCGAAAATCAGTCAACCTTGAGCAAAAGCTGCTTCGTTCCCAGATGAATCCTCACTTTATTTTTAATTCGCTTGCCAGCATCCAGAACTTCATCATTAATCAGAAGGCGAGCGAAGCGAGCATATATCTTTCCCGGTTCTCACAACTTGTTCGAAATATCCTCGACAGTTCAGTGGACGAAAACGTCCCGCTTCAAAAGGAGATCGAGACCATACGGAATTACCTAGAATTGCAGAAAGTGCGTTACGCCGGTCAGTTCGATTATAACTTGACGGTGGATAAAAAAATTGATGAAGAAACAATAATGATCCCGCCCATGCTTGCTCAGCCTTTCATCGAAAATTCAATCGAGCATGGTATTAAGTACAAGGAAACACCAGGTCATATTGAAATTCGGTTTCATCTTGTAGGAAAAATAATCCGGTTTGAGGTGGAGGATGATGGAGTTGGACGCGAAAAAGCCAAAGAAATCGAATCCCGGCAAAAGCGAATCCATCGCTCAATGTCAACCTCTATTACCCAGGAACGGCTGACCGAACTCAATAAAAAGCTCAGACATAAAATCCGTATGGAAGTCATCGACCTGAAGGACAATTTCGGTAATGCTTGCGGAACAAGGGTAAGTTTCGGGATTCCTGTAGTAGTGAAGTAGATCACGGTTTGTCTGAATAATTATCAGAAAGTTCAGGATGTTATTTTATGAAATGTTTGGATCAAAAAATATTAAATGATCAACGGATTGACCAAAAAAAGTGTATTTTTGGTTTTTAAATTAACCAGCTATGAATATACTTTATGAAATTTCTTCTAAACTCAAGGCAACTGTAAAGACTGACTTTGTCCGGGGAATGATTGATAAACTCAGCGAATCTGACCGGCTGATAGGCATCAGGGGAGCAAGAGGAGTCGGTAAAACAACCCTATTGCTTCAATTCCTGAAAAAGCACATGAAGGAAAAGAACGCTCTTTACCTGTCACTTGACGATCTTTATTTCACTGAAAACACATTCCTTGAAACAGCAGATACATTTGTAAAAAACGGTGGCGATGTTATACTTGTGGATGAAGTGCACCATTATGAAAACTGGGCAAAAGAATTGAAAAATGCGTATGACAGGTATCCGGGATTGAAAATAATTTTCACCGGTTCATCTATGTTACGGATGGAATCAGCACGTGGAGACCTGTCGCGCCGGGCTATGATATATACCATGCAGGGACTATCTTTTCGTGAATATCTTCGTTTTTCAGAAGGAATTGAATTCCCGGTTTTTACACTTCCGGAGTTGATCAGCGACCATCAGCAAATTGCTGAAATGGTTTATATGAGGACAAAACCCATCAAAAAGTTCAATGATTACCTTCAATTCGGTTATTTCCCTTTTTCAGCCGAAAACACAGCCACCTATCATTGGCGACTGAAAGAAATTATAAATGTTGTGCTGGAAGCCGACCTGCCATACATGGCAGAAATTGATTTTTCGAAAATAGATAAAATAAAACAACTTCTTTATATTATAAGCCAGAGTGTACCCTTCAGGCCAAACATGGTCAAGCTGGCCGAAAGAACCGGGATCGCCCGGAATACTTTGAAAAATTATCTCCAATATCTTTCCCTTGCCGATTTGATTCAACTCATATACAGCAGTTCGAAAGGAATTAGTATGCTGACCAAGCCTGAAAAGATTTACCTGTCGAATCCGAATTTTTTGTTCGCCCTTGGATCCTCGTTGACGGATAAAGGAAACCTGCGGGAAACATTTTTCATCAACCAGATTTCCCAGGGTCATACGGTTCAATATCCAAAACAAGGGGATTTTTTGGTCGATGATAAGTATATCTTCGAGGTGGGAGGGAAAAACAAAAACCAGCAACAGATTAAAGGCCTCGATAATGCATTTCTTGCCCTGGATGATATTGAATCAGGTTCAGCAAATCAAATTCCATTGTGGTTGTTCGGTTTTCTTTACTGATTTCCGGCGGAATAAAGAAACAATTAATGGTTAATTCGCAGCCAAATATGGTTTATAAAACAATTATAAAGACCAGTTTCACGGTTTTATTGCTATTTGCGACCTCATGCCTTCAAACCACGAAGCAAGCCCCAATACAATTCAAAGCCTATGAGCACAATCCTATCCTTACCCCTGGTGCTACCGGCTCATGGGACGATTATTATATTGCATTGCCCAATGTGGTCTTTGATAAAGGAGTTTTTAATATGTTTTACATGGGAGCTAATAACAATGGTGTGGTAAGTATTGGTCTGGCTATTTCGACTGACGGGTATAACTTTGCTAAAATTGATGGAAATCCTATACTCAGCGCTGATGGCGAAGGATATGATGCATTTGGTGTGGGTGGTCCGGTTGTTATTAAAGCTGATTCTTCCTGGTTCATGTATTTTAACAGCATCGAAAGGGTGGACTGGGGGCCAGGTCCGTATATCGGCATGGCCACTTCAAAAGAGTTGCAAGGTCCCTGGTTCAAAGGAGATGTGCCAGTTCTTACTGTTGGCAAAAGGGGAGCCTGGGACTCAGGGTTTGTTTTTCCGTCCTCGGTCATCCGCCGTGATGATAGCACTTTGATAATGTACTTTACGGGCGGAACTGATTTTACCACTAATGAAAACATGTTTATCGGACTTGCATTTTCACCGGATGGAAAAAAATGGAAGAAATACAATGATCCTGCTACAACAAACCCTCTTTTTGCAGACAGTGACCCGGTATTAATTACTGGTAATAAAGGTGATTGGGACAGCGAACAGGTATGGACTCCTTGTGTTTTCAAAATTTCCGAAGGTTATGGAATGATTTTCGGTGGTTTAATTACCGAGTTCGATATAAGGTTATTGAAAGCGGGGTATGCTTCGAGTCCAGACGGTATCACCTGGGAAAAATACAAAGGAAACCCTGTCTTCAGCATAAGTCCTGACTTTACCGAAGCAGATCATGTGGTGGAAGTGACATTCGAAGGGCCATCGTTGGTCTTCCTGGATACGGTTTGCCTGTTGTTCTATGACTATGGCATCGAAGGAAAGCATACAACCAGGGGCGGTGTGGCGAGAGTGGAAATGAAATAGCCGTCTGATCTAATATTACAGCCGTTAGGTTTACAGTTGCTGGTCAGAGAACAGTAGGTCTTTAAAAAATTTAGTGTTTGTATTATGGAAATGCAAAGGTCTTTTTACTTCTCATTATTCCTGTTGCTACTATCAGGTTGTCATTATAAAAAAGAGGTAAGTCCCTTGAATTTTAGGGGCTATGAAGGCAATCCCATTTTAACTCCCGGTGAGCCGGGTTCATGGGATGACCTCTATGTTTCCCTCTGTTGGATTCTTGAATATCAGGATACCATTTACCTTTTCTACACCGGTTCACATAGTACTGGGGGCAGCTCACTTGGGCTTGCAACTTCTTCAGATGGCTACCATTTTACTAAATACACCGGAAATCCAATTCTGACAGGAGACCACAAGGGTTACGATGCATTTGGCGCAGGACAGGGAGGAATATTGAAAGAAGATTCGTTATGGGTGCTTTACTTCAATGGAAGGGAAATTGCCGGATATGGGTCGGGACCATCCTTTGGAAGGGCTACATCAAAATTGCTCCGGGGTCCCTGGACGAAAAGTGAAGGACCGGTATTGAAGACAGGAAGAAGGGGAGAGTGGGATTCAGATTTTTTATCCACTCCGGTTTTGGTAAAAGAAAATGGAAGTTACAGGATGTATTATACCAGCGGAGAAAACCTCATCTCCTTTACAAAAATTTATATCGGAATGTCAACATCAGAGGATGGGATCAACTGGAAAAAATACAATAATCCTTCTACTCAGCAACATCCATTTGTTGACAGCGATCCGGTTATGTTTACTGGGAAACAGGGAGAATGGGATCAGGATGTTATAATGGCTGGGCCAGTCTTACCAATTAATAGTGGTTTTGAAATGTACTATTATGGCAGTGTCATACATAATATAATCAAAGATAGCTGGGAGGCAGGCTCTATCGGATATGCCACCAGCAAGGATGGCATTTATTGGGAAAAGTACGAAAAGAATCCTGTTTATACAGTAGAGGATGATCCGTATTATTTTAAAATGTTAAAAAAAGAAGCAATCATTCATGATCCGAGAATTTTGGTAAAGGATTCCCTTTACATGCTGTATTATGATTATGGAGCCGGCGCGAACAGTGCAATCGGTATGGCGGTCGCAAATGTTAAATAACTGAAAGAAAAAATATTGAAGTCTCGAAGAGACGAAATTATGGTAGAAGAAAAAGATACCTAACGTTGAGCCTCGTAGAGGCGACATTATAAAATCTATTGTTATGGCAAACACCTACACACAGCTTAATATTCACGTTGTTTTTGCAGTCAAAGGAAGAGAAAATATTTTGCCTTCCGGCTTGCGACCTGAACTTTTCAAGTATATATCAGGAATACTGACCAATACCAGGCAATTTTCCTTGGCCGTAAATGGTTACAAGGACCACGTTCATATTTTTTTTGAAATGAGTACAGATAAATCACTCTCTGACATAGTAAGGATAGTAAAAGCTAATTCTTCAAAGTGGATAAATAAAAACAGTTTTATTGCAGGCCATTTTTCATGGCAGGAGGGATACGGGGGATTTTCATATTCCCGGTCACAACGAGATAGTGTGATAAAATACATTATGAAACAGGAAGAACATCATTATCAAAGAACATTTCGTGAAGAATATTTAGACATGCTGAAGTCATTTGATATCCGGTTTGACGATCATTATATTTTCGAATTTTATGATTAATTTTATAATCAATAATGTCGCCTCTCTGAGGCTAAAGATGAGCCTGGAATTTAACGCTACCATAATTTCGCACCTACGGCGTTTTTTATTTCCGGCATTAACTTTAATGGGAAAGCTCATTGTTAGTTTAAGCCTGTTTCTAATGTTGCTGTTTTTTGCAGGCTGCCATCAGAATCAATTGCAAGCTCCATTAAAATTTAAAGGCTATGAAGGCAATCCCATTTTAACTCCCGGCGAACCGGGTTCATGGGATGACCTGTATGTGATCAATGCCTTTGTCCTGGAGGATAAAGACACCATTTATCTTTTTTATACAGCATATAACCAAACCGGAAGCCGGGCTTTAGGCCTGGCGACTTCTGTGGACGGTTATCATTTCACCAAATTTATAGGAAATCCGATCCTTACTGGTGATAAAAAGGGTTATGATGCATTTGGTGTTGCCCAGGCACAAGTATTGAAAGAGGATTCGCTATGGGTATTATATTTTAACGGCAGAGAAATAGCGGGATTTTCATCAGGACCTTCCATTGGCAGGGCTACTGCTATGGCACTCACAGGTCCCTGGATAAAATCCGAAATGCCAGTGTTAACCTCAGAGAGCCTAAGGGAATGGGACTCCGATTTCATTTACCTCGGTCAGGTTATGAAAATTGAAGACAGAAGTTATATCATGTATTACACAGCCGGGAAGGATGTTTTATTAGGAAATAAATGGTCTGTCGGTATGGCTACCTCCAAAGACGGGATCAACTGGAAAAAGTATAATGATCCTGCTACTTCACAACACCCGTTAGCAGAAAGCGATCCGGTAATGATAACAGGCGAAGGCTCAGACTGGGATGCTGACCTTGTCCTGTGTTGTGCCGTGATAAATTTGCCGGACGGCTTCGGAATGTATTATTCTTGCGGAGCTCTGGGATATGCTACCAGTGCGGATGGAATACATTGGAAAAAATACTACGATAATCCGGTTTATACTTTAAAAAGTGACCCTTATTGGTACAAAATGCTTAGTAAAGATCCCACCTTTCAGGGAGCAAAATTTTTGTTCCGGGATTCGCTTTGCTTTATGTATTATGATTACGGTCATGGGGATATCAGTGCAATCAGCATGGCGGTTGCGGAAATTAAATAACCAAAAAGAATTAACATTGAAGTCTCGTAGAGACGAAATTATGCTAGAAGAATAAGAATTCAATCGTTCAGCCTCGTAGAGGCGATATTATTAAACACATTGTTATGGTAAACACATATACGCAGCTTAACATTCACGTTGTTTTTGCAGTCAAAGGACGAGAAAATATATTGCCTTCCGGTTTGAGACCTGAACTTTTTAAGTATATCTCAGGGATTCTGACTAATACTAAGCAATTTTCCTTGGCTGTAAATGGTTACAAGGACCACGTTCATATTTTTTTTGAAATGAGTACAGATAAATCACTTTCTGATATTGTAAGGATTGTAAAAGCTAATTCTTCAAAGTGGATAAATAAAAACAGTTTTATTGCAGGCCATTTTTCATGGCAGGAGGGATACGGGGGATTTTCATATTCCCGGTCACAAGGCGATAATGTGATTAAATACATCATGAAGCAGGAAGAACATCATCATCAAAAAACATTTCGTGAAGAATATATAGTCATGCTGAAGTCATTTGATATTCGTTTTGACGAACACTATATTTTCGAATTTTATGAGTGATTCCTTGATCAATAATGTCGCCTCTCCGAGGCTTAAATATGGATTGGATATCGTGGCTACCATAATGTCGCACCTGCGGCGTTTTTATCTAAATATAAACTTTTATGAAAAAGCTTATCAAACACTCAATTCTGGTTTCAATTATTCTTTTTTTTGCAGGTTGCAGTCAGAATCATTTTCCAGAGCCCTTAAATTTCAGAGCCTTTGAAGGCAATCCCGTTTTATCTCCCGGCGAACCGGGATCGTGGGATGATCTGTTCCTTTGGACACCCCAGATTGTATCTGATGGGGACAAATTTTATTTGTTTTACCTGGGAGGCAATGTTGCTGGAAGGATGGCGATAGGTTTCGCCGAATCTGAGGATGGTTTTCATTTTACAAAATATGCGGGCAATCCGGTTTTATCACCTGACAACACTGGTTTTGATGCTTTTACAGTAGGACCTGGCATGGTGGTGAAAGATGATTCGCTATGGCTGATGTATTTCAATGCCCAGGAAATTGTGAACTTTGCCCCCGGTCGTCATATCGGTAGGGCAACTTCAAAATTGCTGGAAGGTCCATGGGTTAAGGATGAGAGACCGGTCATTTCTTCCGGTGAAATCGGTGAGTGGGATGCCGGTTTTATAATTCCAAGCACTGTTTTGAAATTGATTGATGGAACCTTTATCATGTTTTATTCAGGAGGCGGCGATCTTGCCTTATTAGCTGATTTTTATGTGGGAATGGCAACCTCACACGATGGGAAAAACTGGAGAAAATACAACAGTCCTGAAACAACCGGTCATCCTTTTGCAGATAGCGATCCTGTTCTTACATCGGGTAATACGGGCGAATGGGATGGCGCTTTTGTTTGGATGGCAAATGTTACTAAAACAAACGAGGGGTTCGAAATGTATTATTCAGCTTCAGCAGTACCTGATCGTAAAGAAATCAAGAACATTGGTTATGCTTCAAGCACTGATGGTAATCACTGGAAAAAATACAGTCAAAATCCGGTTTACCTTTCAATACAGGACCCATTTGTTAATAGCTCTGGTACAATTGGTTATTTAGAAAATCCTTCGTTGTTGTTTCTGGACACTTTATGCCTGATGTATTATGAATGCGGCCATCAGCAACTGGACAAAAGTTATCTTGGTATAGCTACTGCACACTATAAATAACCATGCAATTCAGAATGTATAGCGTCCTACTCCTAATTTTGTGAATTCTATCCCAAAATATAAAAACTTTTCAAAAATGAAAATTATCCGATATTTTTCAATTCTTGAATGATATTATACTTTTTGTCAAACTTACAAACGAAATATTGAAAACAATGGCCTGGTGGTTTCATAGGCTCTCATTTGCAAAGGAATGTCAGGGTAAGCGGAGCTGAATATCTTGTATTTTGCGAGGTTTAAATCATCCGCTTTAAATTTGGATTCTATGGCAAAGCCACCTGCGGGTTCGGATGTCACAACAAAATCAATCTCACTTCCACTGGTGGTTCGCCAATACCTTATCATTTCCTGTCCATAAAGCTGCCTCAGCCGTACGAAAAGATAGTTTTCGATGTGGTGTCCTCTGTCGGGTCGGTCAGGTGACGATTGCCACAGGTTAAGGAGTGAATTTCTGAATCCCAGGTCATGAAAATAAACCTTCGGCATTTTTGTCAGTTCTTTCCTCAGGCTGCCGTAAAACGGTCGGATAAGACTGATATGATAACACTTTTGAAGAACGTACAAATAATTTTCAATGGTTGCATTGGCAAAACGAAGCGTATTCGCAATTTCATTGGTATTAACAAGCTGACCGGTCTGGTTAGCCAGAACCTTTAAAAGCTGTATGACTTTCAGATAATCGCTTTGGTTGGAATCCAGGACATCCCGCTTGAGATAGGTTTTAACAAGATCATTCAGTATTTCTTTTTTCTCGTGTCTGTCTTTTTCCAATACAACTGCAGGGTAACCGCCATAAGTAAGATATTCTTCGAATAAAAGGAAGATTTCGCGATAGAAAAGGGAAATATAATCCGGATTCGAACGCATTAATTCCCATTCTTTCAGCCCGTCCGGGAAATTTTTAAACATGAGATACTCTTCAAAATCAAGCGGAAACAGTTCAAAAATTCTTTTTCTTCCGGTAAGTGAGTCTTTGAATTTGGTGTCAAGATAAAAGGCGCTGCTTCCGGTGGCTACAATCTTGAGCCAATCCCCGTTTACATCATAATGGTATTTGAGAAAATTGGACGGATTTTTAAGATATTGTACCTCATCCACCAACAGGATAATTCTTTGAATTGGTTCTTTACCCTTCGAAACGGAACTGACGCCTGTAAATCGGAGTATATTTTCAGGATGTTCGTTTATGCTATTCAGAATATCCGGATTTTCAAACGTCAGATAAAAATTAACATTTTGCCGGTCATTGAGATATTTTGCCAGTTGTTTCAGGATGGTGGTTTTTCCAACCTGTCTCGCACCGGTAATAATCAAATACTCCTTCCTGTCAAGGTTTGAAACAATATCGTTGAATAACTTTCTTTCCATTACTGTTATAGATTTATGCAAAAATAGGTATTTTACAATATGCATGTATAAAAATATCCGATATTTTTAATACAGCTAACATCAAAATATCCAATTTTTGATGGAAGTCACCCCGAGAGTTCCTGTTGCAGGTTTCCCCTTAATACATTTAGCATCAGACTACCTGTTATTGAATGTCCATGTAGTGACTGTATGAAAAAATCACAAAGCAATCAGTGAATTGATATTTTGGGCAGCATGAAATGCCCTGCAGTTAAGTGAATAACCCGGATAAGCTACAAGAAAGTTATTGTACTTCGAAGGATTAAAATTATCTGCATCGAATTTTATTTCAATAGCCTCTCCCGAATCAGGATGGTGGTTGATAATGAAATCAATCTCCTGTCCATTTGAGGTTCGCCAGAAACGAAAGGAGTCGTTACCGTATTTTTCTCTTAACCTAATGAAGGCATAATTTTCTATTACCATGCCTTTGTCAAGACGCTGGACAATCGGATTGAACTGATTTAGTAAGGCATTACGAAGTCCCAGGTCATGAAAATACACTTTGGGCATTTTAGTCAGTTCTTTTCGGATATTTTGATAAAAGGGACGAAGCAGATGGATATGAAAACATTTTTGAAGAATATAAAGATAGTTTTCGACAGCAGTAACCGAAAGTTTTATTGTTTTTGAAAGTTCATTAATATTCACCAGCGACCCTGTCTGTTGAGCAAGTATCAGGATGAGCCGATAAAATTTTTCTTCATCCTGGATTTTTGACTCTGTAATATCACGTTTCAGGTATGAACTTGTCAACTCCTTCAGTTTCATCTGCTTTTTTTCTGCTGAGTCTGCAAGAACGACAGCCGGATATCCGCCATAAGTAAGATATTCGCCAAAATAAGTTTCCAGTTCATTTCGTCTTGAAGAAATATAATCTTTGTTGATTCTTACCTGATTCAGTTCTTCCTCTAATTCATCTGAATCAGTACGGAAAAGGAGGAATTCATTAAAGTCTAATGTATAAAGTTCAAACAACTGCTTCCTTCCGGCAAGCGAATCCATGAATTTCCGGTCAATATAAAAGGCGCTGTTGCCTGTTGCAATGATTTTAAGCTGGGATTGATATTTGTCATAAAGGAGCTTTAAAAAATTTGAAGGATTTTCGAGGTATTGAATTTCATCAAGTAATACATATATCCTTTTGTCGGGAGAGCGCACCACTAACTCGAACAGATTTTCGGGGTGCTGGTTTAGCCGGGAAAGAATAGCGTGATCTTCGAGAGTGAAAGAATAAACCACTTCCTGTCGCCGCTTTAGCTGGTCGGCAAGCTGGCTGAGCAGTGTAGTCTTTCCTGTTTGTCTTGCCCCTACAATAATAGAAAATTCTTTTTCGGTCAAATGAGCAAGCAGATCAGATAACATTGTTCGTTCAATGGATTCCATAGAAATCATGTTTTAGCAAAGATAATAATATTTTCAAAAATGAAAATTATCCGATATTTTTCATTTCTTAAATGATATTTTTCTTCCTGATTTTGATTTGGATTCTGTGGCTTAGTAACCAGTTGTTTCGGTTGTCACAAAATAATCACTCTACCACCCTTAATCGTTTCAGGTAAAATCAGGTATTTTATACTGCCCATGTATAAAAATATCCGATATTTTTAACATAGCTAAGATCAAAATATCATATTTTTTATAACCTCAGTCCATGAACTGAGAACTGAGAACTTCTCCCGCGTTGGTTAAACAAATCCCGGCGTTCGTTAAACGGATCCTGGCGTTCGTTAAATCAGTTCATTTCTCCCTTCCCGGGAATGTAAATTTGACCAAAACATAAAATTCAATCTTATGAAAAAGTTTACAATTCTTTCAGCATTTCTCCTCTGCACTGTATGCATCGCATACGGGCAGTGGACGTACACCAGTTTATCATCGCCCAAAGAACTCATGGGCGTGGCATCTTCAGGCACCAAAGCTTACTTTGCTGGTGGACACAATGGAACCAGTGCATTGACATTAGTCGAAAGTTATGATGTAGAAACCGGATTATGGGCTAATACAGGCTATTTAAGTATTGCCAGGCAAGCACCTGCAGGTGTAGCCTGCGGATCAAAACTCCTTTTTGGCGGGGGAGTTAGCGCTAATTTCAATACCGTTTATTCCACCGTTGACATGTATGATATTACAACAGGAGTATGGACTGTAGCGAATCTTTCTGTGGCAAGGATGGATATTGCAGCAATCAGCTATGGCAACAAGGTTATTTTTGCCGGCGGATGTAATTATAATATTGTCTGTACCAATGTTGTGGATATCTATGATATAGCGACTGGTACATGGAGTACTGCCAATCTTTCTTCAGCAAGAGCCGGCATGGCTTATGCTGTTTCGGATGATCTTGCTGTTTTTGCAGGTGGATTTTTAAGCGGTGGCAGTGTAAGCGACCAGGTGGATATTTACAATTTCACTACAAATACCTGGACAACGGCTACCCTTTCAGAGGCGAGGGTGTGGGCAAGTGCCGCCGTTGTCGGGGATAAAGTTATCATCGCAGGGGGGTTGAAATACTTTCCCGATGTACCAAGCAATAAGATTGACATCTTCGATGCTTCAACCGGAATCTGGTCAACTGAGGTTTTATTTGAACCGAGGGCGTGGATATCTGCCGGAGCTGTTAATGGCAAGGCTTTTTTTGCCGGAGGTTCAAATATAGCCAACGGTGGCGTGCCTTATGATTTTACCAATATTGTTGACGTTTATAATGGAGCCGACAATAGCTGGTCGGTTGATGTGCTTGCTACACCAAGGACGAGCCAGGGTGTAGTTGCCGGAAACTATTTCATGGTGGCAGGCGGAACAGGACAATCGGGCCTGCTATCCTCGGTCGAAGTATTGTATGTCCCATACGTGCCTCATATCATCCATGTACCGGGTGATTTTTCTACGATACAAGATGCAATCGATGCTGCCGGTGAAGGTGATACAGTTTTAGTGGCTGATGGAACCTATTACGAGAATATAAACTTCCTTGGTAAAAAGCCCTTGCTCGTGACCAGCGAATTTATCATGGACGGTGATACGAATCACATCAACAACACCATTATTGACGGCAGCCAACCAGAAGATCCTGATTTTGGTTCGGTGGTTTCTATGATAACGGGTGAGGATACCACTACTGTTCTGTGCGGATTTACCATAACGGGCGGGACCGGGACATTAGTCGCCGTTGCTGGTAACGCAAGATTAGCAGGAGGTGTTATGTTTGGGTCTGGCGGTAAGCTGATAAACAATTACATTGAGTACAACAATCTTTCTAATGAGGGTTGGGCTGGCGGAGGAGGCATCTTCGCTGGAGGCCCGTTAGATACGTTGCCTTGGGTTGTTTTACGTGAGAATAGAATTACCCATAATACAGTAATCAGTTCAAATAATCAGGGAACAGGTGGAGGAATTGAGATTTGGTTTAACCTGGTGATGGAGGATAATCAGCTTTCCTATAATGAAGCAAATGGCGCCTTTCGCGGAGATGGTGGTGGTGCACGAATTTCCGGTAACTTTGGACATATTGACCTGATTCTCAGAAATAATTTGATAACGAATAATAAAGCGATGTCAAATAGTGAAATAACTGATTTAGTAATCAGTGGAGGATTGGATATCTTTTTGGATTGCTCCGGAACAATTTCAAATAATATTATTTCTTTCAACGAAATCGAAGTTGCTGATGAAAAATGGGGCTATGGAACAGGAGTACTAATAGAAGCCATAGATGATCAGGAGTTCACCTTTGAAAATAACCTGGTTAATGACAATACTTACACCGGAGGATTTTGTATGGGAGGGGGATTGTTAATCTATGATGCCAACGGAAAATACCAGAATAATGTAGCCCAGGATAACACTGGAACACATGGAGGTGGAGTTGGTATTGGTGGCACCAGCCTGGATTACCTCCCTGTACTGATTAACAATACAATAACCGGAAATGAAGCGACCTACGGGGGAGGAATTTGGGCAGGAGTTAATGCTAATGTTATCAATTCCATTGTATGGGATAATACTGCTACAGAAGGGGCATCAATTTTTGTAGTAGGCACATTGGAAGTCAGGTACTCAGATGTTCAAGGTGACGAAGTATGGCCGGGCGAAGGCAACATCAATGAAGCGCCCCAATTCATGTCAGATGGATATCATCTGGATGAGCCGGGAGGACTTTTAAATGCAGGCATTTCCTCTATAAATATCAGTGGCATTACTTATGAATGCCCTACCTACGACATTGACGGTGACCTGCGTCCCTATTCGACTACTCAGCCCGAAATGGGTGTGGATGAAGTTCAGATTACAGCAATAGGTGAACTGGTTTCAACTAACAACCTTCCTATAAATATATATCCAAATCCTGCAGGTCAAATGGTGACGATTTTCATAAAAAATGGAGGGATTGTCAAAGAAGTGACCATCTATGACCAGGTTGGGCAAAAGGTATTCAGAGGAATTCCTGATAAAAATATACTCGATGTTTCAAAGCTACAACCAGGGGTTTACCTTATCAGGGTTATCACCAGTCAATCCGAATACAGGGAAAAACTGATCATTGAATAACTAAATAATTCACGGGGTGACTATATTGGATTAGCGACACACTCACCCCGTGAATAAAAAAAGCGAAAGCAATGAAAACAAATATAAAAGTTTCGATAATCGTTTTGGCCATAATTGCCATTGGACTGAATGTTCAAAGCCAGAATGTGTCATCTAATTCCAATTCGCTGCCGACGACTTCCTTTTCTTCTGAGTGTGTACCTGGAGAAATTACTGTAAAGCTCAAAAAAGGAATCGGTGAATTCGGAAAGCAAACCGGAACGGTTCAGTTTGGAGTTCAATCTCTGGATGACAAGGTTTCTGCATACAAGGTGTACCAGTTGGAAAAAAGGTTCAGGTATAACCCGGCAAAACTGAGACCCGACCTTCCCGACCTATCGAGGATCTATAAACTCACTTTCCCGGAACATCTTTCGGTGAATGAGGTGGCAGAAGCCTTTTCTTCTGATCCGAATGTGGAATATGCAGAACCTATTCCCATCGGATACTTTGCTGAAATCCCGAATGATGCACTGTATGCGCAGATGCAGCACCTTCCTCAAATTCACGCACCCGAAGCCTGGGATATTCACAAAGGTGAAAATGGCGCTGAAGAAATTGTCATCGCTATCAATGATACGGGAGTGGACTGGGATCATGAAGATTTACAAAGCAACATCTGGCAAAACCTTGCAGAAGATTTCGATGGCGACGACCATACCATGGAGTATAATGGAATCCAATGGGTGCTCGATCCCGGTGATCTGAATGGCAATGACGATGACGGAAATGGTTTTATTGATGACCTACTTGGTTGGAATTTTTTTACAAACAATGGGGATCCTAATCCTATCCCCGGTAATTCATTTTACGATCATGGTACGCACTGTGCCGGTATAGCCGCCGGGGCAACCAACAACGCTATTGGCATTGCCAGCATAAGCTGGAATGTGAAGGTGATGGGAATTTGTATTGATAACAATAATACAATACCCTACGCTTATGATGGCATCATCTATGCTGCCGAAAACGGGGCAGATATTATTTCAAACAGCTGGGGATCGGGATTGACTTTTAACAATGCGCATCAGGAAGCGGTCATGTATGCTACCGGACTTGGCAGCATTGTCCTGGCTGCAGCGCATAACCAGAATGAACCTATTCTTGTCTACCCTGCCTGTTACCAGGAGGTCATTTCTGTTGCCTCTGTCAGTGTTGATGATACAAAAGCACCCTATTCCAATTATAATGTGGCAGTGGATATTTCAGCGCCGGGGGGAGGCATGGATAACGGCATTTTAAGTACCGTACCCGATAATCTTTACGCTTCATTTCAGGGAACTTCTATGGCAACACCACTGGTCGCAGGATGTCTTGGTTTGCTCAAATCCTACCGTCCGGATTGGACAAATGATGAACTTATTATACAAGTACTAGGGACAGCAGACAACATTGACACCCTTAACCCGAATTACATCAATCTTCTTGGGACAGGACGGGTGAACGCTTACCGGATGCTCGCCGAGGAAGATGTTTTGCCTTTCTTGAAACTGGAGTTGTTAGCGGTTACTCCCGAAGATGCAAACGGCAACGGCATCAATGAGCAGGGAGAAATTATAACACTGAATTTCGAACTGCATAACTTTGCTCAGGGTCTGGGCGCTGAAAATGTAATCGTTTCCATTTCGACTGATGATCCCGAGATCACAATAACCAATGGTTCCTGCACAGAATATATTCCGTCAGATTCCACGTTCAGCATTCAGGACCAACTGCAGTTGCAGGTTGGAACAACAGCCGGTTCTCATGTGGCAGGACTGACTCTTCATTTTGAATTGGACGGACCAATCCTGATGGGGCAGGATATGATTTTCAATGTGCTGGTTGCCCCTTCGGGGATATTTGTTTTTGAAGGTGAAGAAAACGGGCAGGATTACAGCGGCACCCTGATAACCGGCTTTCTCGATCATCTCGGGTACGAGTATACCTATGCCAATAGCTATCCTTCATTGCTGGGTTTTGAGACTGTATTCCTGTCTCATGGCAATTTTGGTCAAAACATGGATAAGGGCACTGAATTTACAAGTAGCAATGCATTGGCGGTAAAAGAATATTTGGAAAGCGGAGGTAACCTGTATGTTGAAATGGGTGGTATGTTTTATAAAATGACCTATTCCCAATATCCAAATATAGGTGCTATGAAACTATTGTTTGGAGTAAATACCGCAATGCTATACAATAATGAAAATCCAATCGATACGCTGTTTGGGGCTGCAAATTCACCAATGGATGGAATGCTATTTGCCGGATCGGATCAGCAATACAACTGGCATATTGACAAAGTGACTCCAAAACCTGAAGCAACCATCTCATTTATTGAACAGGATTACGGCAATGTGGCTATCATGTATGACGGTTCCGCTACCTATGGGCAAAAAACATTTTATATGGGGTATTCATTAGCCGAACTCCGCGACAGGGATGCAACCAGTTCAAGGTACAATGTGCTGTTAAAAACAATGGAATTCTTCGATTACAGTTTACCTCAGGGGTATATTCTTTCTAATTTCCTTACCGATAAAACTGCAGGCGGAATGCCTCTGGAAGTTCACTTTACTGATATTTCAATCAGCGAGCCGGGTTATCCCATCACCTCTTGGCAATGGGATTTCGATAATGACGGAACGATCGATTCGGATATTCAAAATCCTGTTTGGACATTCAGTGAACCGGGTGATTTCACGGTTAGACTGATCACATCCAATGCCCTGAATTCAGATACCCTAACTTTGGAAAACCTGATAACCGTGAATTCAGGCTATCTTGTTTATGAAGGAGTGGAGAACGGAGACGATTATAGCGGCATTTTTATCCGGGATTACCTGCAGGAAAATGCTTATACGGTAACCTACCGGAATATATTTCCACAAAGTCTCGAAGGGTATTGGGCTGTTTTCCTTTCATTCGGGAATTTGCAATCCGGAGGCACGCATCTCGATGATGAAATGGCTGCTGTCCTTAAAGAATATCTTGAAAGCGGCGGCTATGTTTACCTCGAAGGCGGTGATGCACTGGGGAACGACCAGGTGAATAATACACAATTGTTGAATTTGTTTGGACTTGTCGCAGCCACAAATGGAACAGGTACAAATCCAATCAACAGTCTTGAAGGAAAACCAGCAGCCATCACCCACGACCTGGTCTTTACAGGCAATAGCCAGGTTTCCAACGATTCCATCGACAAGTATGCACCCTCTTCCTATGGAAAAACAGCCTTTACCGAAAACGGTTATGGAACGGTGGCGGTTCAGCAGAATATTCCAGGTGGCAGGAGGAGTTTCTGCTTTTCATACTCCCTTGCTGATCTTTCCGATGGAGACTATCCAAATACAAGGGAAGAATTGCTTCACCGCATCATGAACTTTTTTGATATTTATACCTCAGAACCGGAATTGTCCGATGTTTCAAATATTCGATTGGACCTTTTCCCGAATCCTTGCCTCGATGAGATTCTGATAACGTTCCCTGATTTAGGTGAACATGCTGTACTTTCCATTTTTACAGTCGGCGGAGTAAAAGTTATGGATCGAAGGGTAACAGATAATTCTATGAGGCTCGACATCAGCGCCCTGCCGAGGGGAGTGTATTTTGTGAGTGCTCAGGATGCAAATGGGGTTGTCGTCAGGAAATTAATAAAACAATGATCCATTCAGTGTTCTGTGTTCTGGGTTAACCAGGACACAGAACCTAAAACTTCAAGCATCGAACTTCAAACTGACTGTCATGCTCCGCACACTTATCATCGACGATGAAGCCCACATCAGGGATACGCTCGCAAAACTGATTAAACTCTGTTGTCCGAAGGTGGATATTATCGGGGAAGCCACAAGTGTGTCCAATGGAATCAAAAAGATACTGGAATTAAATCCCGATCTTGTTTTCCTGGATATCAACTTGAAGGACGGGACCGGTTACGATCTGATTCATGCTCTGCAACCTGTAGGTTTTAAGATAATTTTCATATCCTCCTTTGATCAAAAAGCTGTTCAGGCTTTCAAGCTCAGCAATGTGGTTTATATGCAAAAACCATTTAATCCGGTTGAGCTTATCGAGGCAATAAAGCAGGTAGAGAATATGGAAGTAAAAGATTTTGGACTTTGCCTTGAGGCACTGGAAGAGAATATGCTGGGCTAAAGCGTTATTACAAGCGGAATATAATGGAGCGAAGCCTGTCTGCCGACAGGCAGGCAATCTGTCAGAATTAGTAACGAGCAGATTGCTTCGAAATACCAGCCCACAAACCATTCCCGATTTTCTCGCAATGACGGATTGCAATGGCTTCATTTTTTTACAATTGACTTGTAACGGAAATGTTGTATCTTTCGGGACTTTTAATAAATCAATCCGATGTTGCGTGCCCTGGTTGTCGATGATGAAAATCATATGCGGGATACCCTAAGGAAAATGCTATCCCTACATTGCCCGGATGTATTGATAGTGGGCGAAGCCGAGGGGGTAACTTCAGGGACTGCAGCCGTAAATGAATTTCATCCTGACCTTGTCTTCCTCGATATCCAGATGAAAGACGGTACAGGGTTTGACCTGCTTTACAACCTCCCGACCATTGATTTCAGGCTTATCTTTGTTACCGCTTATGATAAATATGCGCTTCAGGCATTTAAGTTCAGCGCGGTCGATTACCTGCTCAAACCCATAAATCCGGAGTTGTTGATTGAGGCTGTCCAACGGGCAACTCAGCTGGTTAAAGATCATTTTAAAATCCAGATGCAGGCTCTGGAAGAAAACCTGAAGTCCGAAAACAAGCAACACAAAAAGATCATCTTAAAGACCTCGGAAAACATCCATCTGCTTGATGTAAAAAGTATCATTTCCTGTGAGTCAGATGGACCCTATACCAATGTTCAAACCGCCACCGGAGAAAAAATCATGGTCTCCAAAACCTTACGGGATTATGAAGATATGCTTGGCGACTGCGGTTTTTACCGGGTACATAAATCCTTTCTTATCAACCTATGGCAGGTCAAGCGATTTGAGCGGCAGGACGGCGGATCAATCGTCATGAACAATGAGCTGAAAATCCCGGTGGCCTCGCGAAAGCGGGATGAGTTGTTGTTGTTGTTTGAGAAACTGGCTGAGTAAATTCATGAAATCACCCCGTGAGTTGATCAAAAGGCCCTGCACTGGTAGAGAAATTGCCGGCAGCTTTCGAAAACTACTTACCGGATGATTGTATTCTACTTCATTATTGAATGATCAGCCGTGTATGCCATAAAGCTGATTCTCCCTTTAATTCAAGGATGTAAATTCCCGGCAACATATTACCTGGATTCAGGTGTATTAGTCCTGAAATGCATTCAAAGCCGGATGAGTAAACACATTTTCCATGAATATCAAACATCTTTAATTCAACCGTAGTATTTTTTTCAGGAAGTGAAATAGTGAACTCACCTTGTCCGGGATTAGGGAATATATTGATTTCATTATTTAAGGCAGTGTTTTGTGCGGGCACAGAAGTAAATGGAAACAAGTTAATATTATCAATAAACAGGTTGTTCCCTACAAGCCTCACCGATTCAAACATCAGCCGTGTGTCGGTATATCCTGCCCAGTTTGAAATATCAATCGTATTGCAGGAAGCCCCAAAACCTCCGTCGCACCAGTCAACCGGTGATAACGGGAAAAAATTATAACCAAAAGGTTCATGGGTTGCAAAGTTATAACTGCCATCTTCGGCAAGTTCAAGTATCCTTGTCCAGTTGTCACCGCAATCGGTTGAGATTTGTACAATTAAAGAATCGGAATACAGTGTATTTAATGACTGTGCATACGCATGCTCAAAAGACAGCACTACCTGGTCCTGGCCTGACAAGTCAAATGGCGGGCTGATCAACTGATCACGTTTGAGAATGTTATAGTATTCGAAAAGATTGATCCCGGCTGATTTATTACCCCCGTTTCCGGCAACACTAAAAAGTTCCCAGGTTACATTGTTATCGGGATTGACTATAGTCCAACCTTTGGAATCAATGTCACCGTTTTCAAAGTCTTCTGCAAAAGGGATCAGGACTCCGCCTGCTTTAAGATAGTTATCCTTTGTTAGCGAAGCCGAACCGTTTGCATTTGTTACAGTCAGGCTAATAGTGTAATTAACCGGTTCATTCAGCGTAATTTCTATATTTTGAGTATTTGGGCCGGTTCCATTGACAAACTCAAAGGAAGCGGGTGAAATTTCCCATGACCATGAAACCGGACAAACACCTGAAAAATCGTTGACGATAATTGATCCGCCTGTACAGGTAACAGAATCAACTGCAAAGAATTCAACATCTGGCAGGATGTTGTCACTCACCGTAATATAGCCTGCTTTGGTTTCAGCATCCGATCCCCAACTGTTGGTTACGTTTAGTGTAACTGAAAAAGTTCCCGGATTGCTCCAGTAGATACCCTGGGGATTCTGTTCGGTTGAAGATGCCGGAGTGCCGCCTTCAAAGGTCCATTGCCAGGAATTCACATCACATACCGATTGATCGGTAAAATTTACTGTGCAACCAGGAGTGATGACTGTTTCAGAAGCAGTAAAATCTGCAACAGGTTCTTTTTCGAAGAAAACATCAAATGAAATGGTTTCACCTGTAAAACCGATATTGGCAATATTCAAGCCCCCGGGTTGTCCGTTTTGAAGAAAAGGCGGAGGATTGGTATTGTCATTGATCTCTGTACGTCCATAATCAGCCGCATAATGCGCCTGGTCGAGGTTGCCGTTTGTTGAGATTGTTCCATCGGGGCGGTAAACATAAACCTCATCCGGTGGCCCCTGGGCATTGCCATTTCCGTTTTCATCGTCATCTATCCTGTAAACAAGAAGGCCGCTGCCAGGCAGACCACCCTCAAAAGTGCCTGTTTTAACGCGGTATTCAACAACATAGTACTGGCTGGTGCTGTTGGGTGACGCAATTTTGTAGCAATTATTCCCGGGTTCCGATAATGGATTTATAGTGTAAGTACCACATTCGATGATTTCAGGAATTTGGTCAATCCAGCCACCGTAGCGGTATTTCATATAGGCGCCCATGGATTGTGGCGGATTATCCGAAGCATCCATCAAATCCCACGGCCCAACAGAGGTATAAGGCGCTGAATTGTAATGATAAAGATCAGGAGCACTCAGCGAATGGAACATTTCATGGCAAAGTACGCCTGCACCGGAACCATTCAGATGTTCTTCAACCTGCAGGTTGTAATCCCAAACCCGTTTGCCATTGATATATACCACTTCGTTGTACAGTACCCACCGGTGCGGCCAAAGCAGGGTTGACCATGCGGTAGTGGCTCCCCTGACAATAAACACCATGTTATCCACATACCCATCCAGATTTTTGTCAATATCCAGATAGTCCGGCACCTCATCTTCAATATACTGGCAGGCCCTTTCCAACAGGGCATGCTCACGCTGTCCGCCTTCGTTTCCCTGGTATCCATTGGGATTGGTTACCGGGTCATAAGGCATAAAATAATTCCGTGGATATATATCCTGGTAAGAGATCACAGTTTCTAAAGGTGGGGCAGGATAAAACCATGATGGAATAGCGATCATATCGTACGATACTGTTTTAAAATAATTCTGCATAGAATTATATCCTGTAATTGTATTATTAAAGATGTTGAAGTATTGAAGTGTGTCTTCAGTAAATTCAGACTGGTCGCTGAATCGTATGTAAACCACCAGGTTATTTAGAACGCCTTCGTTCTTGATGTTGTCTGGAGAAGAATATCCGGGTATCTGGAGTTTGGGTGGCATTGAGTTTTTCAAAAAATCAGCACGTTTAGCCAGCATGGCATTACTGGATATATTGGTCCATGGAACCAGCCCGACTGAAACAGGATCGACTGTTCCTGCTTTAAACGTTGATGGAATCAACTGATCATCCTCCAGTGCAGCGTAATAATAAAATCCGTTAATATGATTCTGGATAATTGTAAAACCATCTTTATCGTGCATCCAGTTATAAAACTCGTCACCGGAAGCAAAACAATGGATTACGGTACCATCAGGCTGGGTTATGGTTTGAGGTTCGAAATTGATCCAGGCTGGAAATCCATTCAAATACGCAAGACTGATGCAAATGAGGATACCTGCGCGAAGTGTATTTTTAATTTTCATGATCTTTTTTTTTAAGCGTTCAAAGATACAAACAATCGTGATAATAGAGCTTGTATTAATCATTGCAGGCTACATTTTATTTTGATGTGCTGGAAAATAATTATTTCTTTTATTGGCGGATCAAAATGAACCATTGAACTTTGCCCGTAGGGCATTAATATCCATAGAAAATAACAATAGGAGAAAAGAATTTCCCGTAGAGCCTGCCCCGCTGAAAGCGGGGGAATTAACATCCTTGTTTAAATCATTTTATTTCAAATGCTGAATGGATGATTATTCAACAGGCTTAAAGATATATCGTTCATCAAATTCAATATCATTTTCTTTTAGAAATTCCAGGTATT
>Ga0172369_10001249_pt1 | contig 36852 bp, 32 predicted proteins | sample LakKiv25m_FD_114539 | JGI IMG/M metagenome (GOLD analysis project Ga0172369, IMG submission 114539) | Freshwater microbial communities from Kabuno Bay, South-Kivu, Congo - kab_022012_11.25m | ecosystem: Environmental > Aquatic > Freshwater > Lake | place: Democratic Republic of the Congo... | reverse complement strand
CCTTTGCGTCGCCCTTGCCGTAGGTGCGGCGGAGGCCGCGAGCGGTCACGACCGCGCGGCCATCGGGGCGCTCGGCGGACCGGGGCTCGCCGGTGAACTGGCGCTCGAGCTGAGCAAGGGCGTCGCGCTCTTCGACGAGGCTCTCGCTCTCTCTGGTGGTGGTCGGCTGCATGTCGCTCTCCTCCTGGTTGAGTCGTTGAGGAGAGGCTACGGGGAGCCGGTGAGGGGCGAATCGCCCACGGGTGGTGGATCGATGAGCGCGGCGGAGGGATATGGTCGCCGGCCCCGGGCCACCCCAGGGGGAGCCCGCAGCTCCCTCGTGGGGTGGAGTCTCACCCAGCGGGGGTAGGGGCCGCCGCGGGTTCGGGCGGCGGCGCTGGTCTGCGGCCTCGCCGCCTGCTCCTGACCTTACCCCCACCGAGGTACCTGGGCGGCCGACCGCGATGCTTGACGAGCCGGAGGTCGCGAGCGATGCCGGCCGCTCGCGAGGACCCAGACGAAGGAGGCCGGGGCGCTTGCGCGCCCCGGCCTCCGTGATAAGTGCGCTCTGAGGGCGCCGCGACGAGCCGTCGCGGCGCCCGGCTCCTACTTCGCCGCCGCTCCGCTCTGGTCCGGCGGCGTCAGCCGCTGCTTCGTCTGCGGCTCCTTCTCGATGCGCACGGCGCACACCTTGAACTCCGCCGTCTTGGTGACGGGGTCGGCCGCCGAGTTGGTGAGCTCGTTGACCGGCGACTCCTTGTAGTGGAACGTCATGAAGACGGTGCCGATCGGGACTCGACCGGTGACGGTCACTCTGCTCGTGATCGAACCGCGCCGCGACGTCACCCGTACCATGTCGCCTTCGCTGAGGCCGAGTTCTCGGGCGTCGTGCGGATTGATCTCGGCCAGCTCGTGCGGCCGCAGCCACTCCAGGTTCTGGGAGTGGCGTGTCATGGTGTTGTAGTGGTACAGCATGCGACCGGTGGTGAGCAGGATCGGGTACTCGTCGTCGACGATCTCCGCCGGCGCCTCATAGGGGATGCCTTGCAGGAGGCCTCTGCCGCGCGTGAACTTCCCCTGATGGAGATACCGCGTTCCGGGGTGGTCCTCGTCGGGGCACGGCCACTGGATGCCGGCCTCGTCGATGCGTGCGTAGGTGATGCCGGCGTACTGCGGGATGAGGCCGCGAGCCTCCTCGAAGACGGCCTCGGGCGACGAGAAGTCCATGGGGTGCCCGAGCCGGCGGCCGAGGTCGCAGATTATCTCCCAGTCGGGACGGCACTGGCCGGGCGCGTCCACGGCTTTGCGCACGCGCTGGACGCGCCGCTCCGTGTTCGTGAAGGTCCCGTCCTTTTCGGCGTAGCCGGCGGCCGGGAGGAACACGTCCGCATACGCGGACGTCTCGGTCATGAAGAGGTTCTGCACGACGAGGAACTCGAGGCTGTCCAGCGCCTTGCGCACGTGGTTCGCGTCCGCGTCGGTGAGCGCCGGGTCCTCGCCCATGATGTACATCGCCTTCAGCTCACCATCCACGGCCGCCTCGAACATCTCCGGGATGCGCAGGCCCATCTTCTCCGGCATCGTCACGCCGTACGCCTCGGAGAAGCGAGCCCGGGCGGTCGTGTCGTTGATGCTCGGGTAGCCCGGCAGGGAGTTCGGCAGGGCGCCCATGTCGCACGAGCCCTGCACGTTGTTCTGGCCGCGCAAGGGGTTGACGCCGGCGAACTCCATACCGATGTGGCCGGTGACCATGCCGAGGTTGGCGAGGTTCATGACGTTCGCCGTGCCGGTCGTGTGTTCGGTGATGCCGAGGGTGTAGTAGATGCCGGCGCGCGGCGTCGTGGCGTACAGCTCCGCCGCCTTCAGGATGAGCTCGGCCGGGATCCCGGTGATCTCAGCGGCGCGGTCCGCCGGATAGTCCTTGACGGTCTCCCAGAGGTCGTCGAAGCCCTCACACCGGGCGTCGATGTACGCGGCGTCGTGCCAGCCGTTGGTGATGATGGTGTGCAGCAGGCCGTTGACCAGTGCATTGTCCGTGCCGGGCTTGATCCGCAGCCAGAGGTGGGCGTGCTCAGCGAGCTCGGTGCGTCGCGGGTCCACCACGATGAGCTTCGCGCCGCGCAGGTGCGCCTGCTTCATCTTGTTGCCGATGATCGGGTGCGCCTCGGTGGCGTTGGACCCGATGATGAACAGCACGTCGTTGTCGACGATCTCGGCGATGGAGTTTGTCATCGCGCCTGAACCCAGTGTGGCGGCCAGACCGGCCACCGTCGGAGCGTGTCAGGTACGGGCGCAGTGATCGATACTGTTCGTGTTGAGGCCTGCCCTTGTGAGACGCTGCAGGAGGTAGTTCTCCTCGTTGGTGCAGCGGGCCGAGCTGAGCACGCCGACCGAGTCGGCGCCGTGCTCGGCCTGGATCTCCATGAGGCGCTCCGCGACTCTGTCGAGGGCTTCGTCCCAGGTCGCTTCTTCGAAGACGCCGTTCCGTTTGATCAGCGGCGTCGTGATGCGATCGGCGCTCGTGATGAGGTCGGTGTGGAAACGGCCCTTGACGCACAGCGAGCCCTGATTGACCGGCGCGTCGTACGCGGCGGTCACGCCGATGATCTTGCCGTTCGCGACGTTGAGATCGAAGTTGCACCCGACCCCGCAGAAGGGGCAGGTGGTACGGACCTTCGTGCGGTCCCAGGTGCGGACCCCCTTGAGCTGCTTGTTGACGAGCGCCCCCGTGGGGCAGACGTCGACGCACTGGCCGCAGAAACGGCAGAAGGAGGTGTCCAGCGGATGGTCGAACGACCCGGCGATCTGCGACTCGAACCCGCGCTCCGTGAAGTCGATCGCGTTGGTGACCTGCACCTCCTGGCAGACGCGCACGCACTTGCCGCAGAGGATGCACTTGTTCATGTCGCGCTCGATCATCGGGTTGTCGCTCTCGATCGGCAGGTCGCGCTTGTCGCCCGTGTAGCTGCTGCCCTCGATGCCGTAGCGGTAGCAGTACTCCTGGAGCGCACAGTCGCCGGCCTGCTCGCAGGTGATGCAGGCGAGCGGATGGTCCGAGAGCAGGAGGTCGAGGATGAGACGGCGCGCCTCGACGACGGGCTCGGACTCGGTGTGCAGGACCATGCCCTCGGCGCAGTCGGTGGCGCAGGACGGCACGAGGTTGGGGCGTCCTTCGACCTCGACGACGCACAGCCGACAGGAGGCGGCGACGCTCAGGGTGTCGTGGTGGCAGAGCGTCGGGATGTCGATGCCCAGGTCACGCGCCGCCGTGAGGATGGTCGTGCCCTTGGGCACGCGTACGTCGTGCCCGTCGATGGTCAACTGGATGGTCGACGTCGCCTCAGCGCCAGCCGGACCGCTCATGCCGCCTCCGTTCGTTCACTCCACGTCTGCGTGGGGGCCACTCACACGGCGGCCCGAGCCTCAACTGCGGGATGACCGCGATCGGCGAACGACCGGTCGATCCCGCGCCTACGGACGGTACCTCCCCGGCGTGCGGGGTGGAGACATGAGTCTACAACGCGCGCGGCGGGCTTGGTAGCCGGGGCTGCTCTCTTCCCGGACCGAGGGCCTCGCTCGCGCGGCGCTGCGGCGGCGGATCGTCGCCTCATCGGTCGAGAGACGGCTCGACGCGGCGCTCAGGCTCGCTCGGCGCGCTCCGCCCGGTCGCGGATGCCACGCAGCATGCCCTCTTCCATGATCCAGTGCACAGGCTCGAGGCCGAACGCCCGGGCGAAGGTGGCCGCCGCCGTGCGCCGCCACGACGCGCGCGAGCGGATGATGAGCCGGCACTGCGCGGGGCCGGCCGGCTCCAGGTAGAAGCCCCACGTCCACGCCATCTCGCCGCGGAAGAGGCTGCCGGCCTCCTGCGGGGGTTCACCAGGGGCGCCGCTGCGCACGACGAACGCGCGCGGCGGCTCGAGCACGACGATGGTCATCCTCATGGTCTCGTCGGGGTCGAGCGTCAGGTAGTCCTCGCCGGCGCGCAGGTCCTGCCATTCTGGGTGGACGCGGTCGGCGCTGCGCACGTTGAGGCCGGCGAGGTTCTCGAGCGCGTCGTAGGTGTAGAAGCCGCCGCGGTTCTGGCCGATCTGGACGAGCCAGGGCCAGACGTCCTCGGCGGCGGCCTTCACGGAGATGGCATGCGTGGTGGCGTACAGCGGGTCGGGGATCAGGTCGTCGCCGGGGAGCGGGCAGGCGGCCTCCTGCGGGGTGGCTCCCCAGCGCCGGAGGCTCGGCAGGAGCAAGAACGAGTAGGCCGCGCCGAGCGCCACGGTGGCCAGGGCGATCTTGTGGACACGCATCACGTACCCTCCGTTGCGAGCTTGCTGATGACGTGGGTGAAGACGCCGGCAACCACTGCGGCGCCTGCCTCGGTGAAGTGCACGCCGTCCGTGGTGAACGGACCCTCTCCGGTTTCGGTCGCCGCCGCGAAGGCCGGGTGCAGGTCGACGACGCGGCAGGACCTGCGCCCGGCCGCGATCCGCGTGATGGCTTCTGCCGTCTCGGCGGCCCGCTCCTCCCATGGCGAGCCCTCGCTCTCCAGCACGATCGGCCGTACCACGACGATGCGCGGCGCCCGCGCCTCGAGCCACTCGAGAAGCTCCTCGTAGTCGCCGGCGAGGCGCATCAGCCGCTCCGGCCAGCTCCAGCCGCTGCCGGCCTCGGATGCGTCCCAGGCTCCCATGACGGCGTCGTTGGCGCCGACCCAGACGAAGGCGCAGTCCACGGGCTCGAGGCCTTGGTAGCGCATGCGGGAGAGCAGGTCCGCCACGGTGTCCCCGGCGCGCCCGCGGTTGAGCAGCCTGTGCTGCGTCAGACGTCGGTCGAGCAAGGGGAAGTAGGCCGCTCCCGGCCACCCTTCGGTGAGGCTGTCTCCAAGGAAAGCGATGAGCATGGCTGCCAGTGTACAGAGAGACTTCCTGGGCGGCGAGGGCGGATGTACTCTTGGCGAGGGCGAGCCGTCACCGGCCGCCCCGTGGCGTCCGTCGAAGAGTGGAGGGAGCGATGAAGCGGGTGATCCTGGACGTCGCCGGTCTGGTCATATGAGTGGCGATCGTGGTTGCCGTGTGCAATTGGCTGAACGCTCCCACGTGGATCACGTGGGGAATCCCGATCGTCATCTGCGGTGGCACGGCCGTCGGCTGGGTCGTGCGCGCCGTCAAGGCGGGCAGCAGGCGACCCGCCACGTGACGTGAGCCAAAGGAAGGTCGGCCCGGCCGGCGTGCCTCCGGAGCCGGGCCGGGTGGAGGTCGCGCTCCAGCGAGCGGTGAACAACCGTGTGCTGTCGCAGTCCTACAAGCGCTACGTGGACGAGATGCGCCTGCGCGGCGACGAGTGCGTGCTCGACTACGGCAGCGGAGGCGGGGCGGCCGCCCGCCACCTTGCGAGGCGGCTTGCGGCGGGCGGCGGTCACCTGACGTGCATGGACGTCTCGGCACGCTGGCAGACCGCGCTGCGCAAGGTCCTGCGCGACTATCCGGATGTGGAGTACCGCAGGGGCGACGTCCGGGAGATGGGGCTGCCGGACGGCCGGTTCGACGTCGTGCTGGTCCACTGGATGCTGCACGACATCCCGCCGGCCGACCGGCCGTCGATCGTCGCGGAGCTCGCCCGACTGCTGCGCCCCGGCGGCCGGCTCTTCTCGCGCGAGCCGACGAGCCCCAGGCACGGGATGCCGGCGGCGGAGGCGCGGCAGCTGTTCGCCGCCGCCGGCCTCACGGAGACGCACGCCGCGGAGGGCAAGGCGCCCATCCTCGGCGAGTACTACCGCGCGGTGTGGAGCAAGCCGGCGGACTGACGTTCGACTGCCCGCTCCCGGGACGCGCGAAGGCCGGCGCGTGCGCGCCGGCCTTCGCGACCTCCACCTCTCAGGGGCTCGCCAGAGACCCCTCCTGACTCCGGATCAGGCACCTCCTTAGCGAACCAGAAGGCAGAACCTTTCGGCCCGCGCGTCGCAGGGTCGTCTTGACCCCCTCGGGGGACGACCGTATCCTCGGACGACGTCATGAGGTATCGGAACATGGGAACAAACGTCCACTGGTACGCCGCCCTGCTGGTGAGGTGGCTGCTCGCCATGGTCAGTCCCGGCCGGCGGGGGTCGAACTCGACCCCGCTTCTCCCGGTCCTGTCCTGTACCGAGCAGAGGTCGTCTCATGGTCGTCTCACCTCAGGCGCCGCGTAGGCGCCGCGGTCACCAGCTCCAACCCTCACGCGCTCCCCACCAGCGTTCGCGCAGCTGTCGAGGGCTCTTCCACGCCGCCCGCTTCGGGGCGCTCCTGATCCTGTGGACCTCCGCGATGGTCGCGGCCGCTCCCGGCCGCGATCATCCGGCGACGGCAGACCGCCGCCGCCTCGCTTCTGGGAGGACCCACGATGTCGACCACGACACGCAACTCGCGTACCACCACCCCCACCGCTGCGGAATGGAACGACTGGCGGTGGCAGATCAGGAACAGCCTCCGCACGCTTGACGATCTGGCGGGGGTCATCAACCTCGATGCCGCCGAGCGCGACCAGCTGCAGCGCAGCCTGGCCGTGTTCAGCATGGCGATCACGCCGTACTACGCCTCGCTCATGGATCCGGACGACCCCGCCTGCCCCGTGCGCAAGCAGGCGGTCCCGAGCCCGCTCGAGCTGGTCGCGCACGATGAGGACCTGAGCGACAGCACGGCGGAGGACATCGACTCGCCGACGGCGCGCATCACGCATCGCTACCCGGACCGCGTGCTCTTCGCGCTCACCGACCTGTGCTCGATGTACTGCCGCCACTGCACGCGGCGGCGGCACGTCGGCAGCCGGGACGCGGTGGCCACCAGCCGCGAGATCGACGACGCGCTCACGTACATCAGCCGCTCGCCGGAGGTCCGGGACGTCCTCATCTCCGGCGGCGATCCGCTCACGCTCAGCGACGACGCCCTCGAGGACGTCGTCGCCCGCGTGCGCGCGATTCCGCACGTGGAGGTCATCCGCATCGGCACCCGCATGCCGGTCGTGTGCCCGATGCGCATCACGCCGGAGCTCGTGGGGATGCTGCGCAAGTACCACCCGCTGTATCTGAATAGCCACTTCAACACGCCCAGGGAGCTCACCGACGAGTCTCGCGAGGCGTGTGCGCGCATCGTGGACGCGGGGATCCCGATGGGGAACCAGTCGGTGCTCCTGCGCGGCGTCAACGACTGCCCGCACGTGATGAAGGAGCTGGTGCAGGGCCTCATGAGCTTCCGCGTGCGCCCCTACTACATCTACCAGTGCGACCTGGAGCCCGGCATCGCCCACTTCCGCACCTCGATCTCGCAAGGCGTGGAGATCATCGAGAACCTGCGCGGTCACACCTCCGGGCTCGCCGTGCCGTGGTTCATCGTGGAGGCCGTGGGCGGCGGCGGCAAGACGCCGGTGATGCCGGAGTACGTGATCTCGCGGAACGCCCGCAAGGTCGTGCTGCGCAGCTACGAGGGTGTCATCTCCTCCTACACGGAGCCGGACGACTACTCGGGCCCGGATTGCTCGTGCGCGACGTGCCGCGGCGAGAAGACCGGAGCCGTCGGCGTGGCCGGGCTGCTCGCCGGCGAGCAGCCTACGCTCGACTACGTTACGGAGAAGCGGTACGAGAAGGTCCGCGTGCGCAAGGACCGCATGATGCCGTGGCGCGCCGGATCTGGCGGCGAGGACCCGGCGCACGCTGACGTCGAGTCCTGATGTGGGCCCGCGGCCGCGCCGGACGAAGTCAGGCCGGCGCGGCCGCGGGCTGTTGCTGCGTGATGCAGTGGATGCCGCCGTCGCTGCGCGCGAGCGCCCATGACTGGATCGGCACGACGGTCCTGCCGGGGAAAACCCGGGCGAGCGTCTCGAGAGCCGGCTCGTCGTGGGGGTCGTCGAAGACGGGCACGATCACGGCTTCCTGGGCGAGGTAGAAGTTGACGTAGGACGGCGAGTACGTGACGCCGTCCCGCGTGCGCATGCGCGGCTGCAGGAGTTCGATGACCTCCAGCCGGCGGCCGCGCGCGTCGCGCGCGTCGCGCAGGCGCCGCAGGTTCTCCTGCAGCGCCACGTACTGCGAGTCCTGCGGGTCGATCTCGCCGGCGGCGATCACCACGCCCGGCCGCGCGAAGCAGGCGAGGTTGTCCACGTGGCCGCCGGTGTTGTCGTGGTCGAGCGCGCCGGTGAGCCAGATGACGCGCTCCGCGCCCAGGCAGTCGCACAGCGACCGCTCGGCGTCTGCGCGCGTCAGGCCCGGGTTGCGACGCGGATCGAGCACCACCTCCGTCGTGGTCAGCACCGTCCCCTCGCCGTCCACGTGGATCGCTCCGCCCTCGAGGACGAGGGGCGCAGCGAAGCGCCTCGCCCCGAGGAGGTCGAGGATCCGCCGCGCCATGGTCGCGCTGCGGCCGTACTCCTCGTAGATACCTCCGTAGGCGTTGAAACGCCAGTCGACACCTCCCAGTGTGCCGTGATCGTCGACGACGAAGGTCGGCGCCGTGTCGCGGGCCCAGGAGTCGTCACCGGCCAGCTCGACGACATCCACATCGGGTGCTGCGGCGAGCGCGCGTCGCGCCTGCCGGAGGTCGGCGGCGTTCGCGGTCATGGTGACCGGCTCGAAGCGGCCGACGGCGCGCGCGACCTCGGCGTACTTCGCGCGCGCCTTCTCGATGTCGTCCCAGTTCTCCGGCCGGCACGGCCAGGCCATCCAGCAGCCGGTGTGCGCGGCCCATTCGGGCGGCATGCGGAAGCCGGCTTCGCGGGGAGTCGTCACGGTCACCTCCGGGTCCCTCTGGAGCATATCGCAGCACGTCCTGGGGCACGGACTCGCCGCAGGCGGGTAGAGTAGTCGGGTCGACAGGGAGGGACGATGAGCGGGGATACTCGGCTTCTCAGTGTGCGCGCGGTACGCTGGCTCGATGTCGGAGTCGTCCTCTGGATCGTCGTGTGGGCGGTCCTGGGCGTGCTCATCTGGACCGACATCCGGGCCCAGTCACAGCTCAGCGACGACGTCATCAAGGTCGGCACCGCCGTGAGGTCGACGGGCGAGGCGCTCGGCGTGGTCGGCAGCCTGCCCCTCGTCGGCGACCGCATCGGGGAGTTCGCCGGGGAGATCGAGACCATGGGCGCGGAGGTCGAGGCCAGCGGCCAGGACAGCAGAGCCGGGATCCTGCGTACCGCCGTCATCGCCGGTCTGGGGGTCGGCATCCTGCCGGCGGCCCTCGTCCTGTTCCTGTACCTGCCGGTCCGGCTGCGCTGGCGGCGGTACGTCGGTGCGGTGGCGGAGGCGCTGCCGGGCGCCGCCGGCGACGCGGCCTTCGAGCAGTATCTCGCGCGCCGGGCCGCGGACGCCTTGCCGTGGGACCGGCTACGGGCGATCAGCCCGGACCCGTGGGCCGACATCGCCGCCGGCGAGTTCCGTGCGCTTGCCGACGCCGAGCTGGCGCGTCTCGGTCTGGAGCGGCCGTAGCCCGCTACTTCACCGTCAGGCGGTTGTTCCCGAGCGGCTTCTGCGCGGCATTGCCGCTGAGATCGCGCGCCTCGACCCAGAAGCGGTAGACGCCGCGCGCGAGCCGGCAGCGGAAGCTCGCCCGCCGCACGACGCCGGTGCCTTTGAGCCCCAGCGCCAGCGTCTTCTTGAGTTTCCCTGAGCGCGTGCGGATGCGGATCGTCACGGTCACGCGTCCGCCGGAGTCGTCCGTCACGCGGTAGCGCAGTGTGGCCGTCTTCCCCTTCTTCGCCACGGCGGCTCGGGGTGCGTAGGTCCTCGGGCCGACGGTGTCGCCACCTCCCCCATTGTCCTTCCACGCGTTGTATGCGCTGTTCAGCAGCGGCACGAACTCCGCCGTGGCTTTCTGGTCGCCGGCGGCATTCGGGTGGCTGTCGCCGCCGGCGCTCGGGTAGGCGAGGCGGTCGGCGCCGTCACCGGTCGTGTGCTGGACGGCGCCCGCCCAGACACGGTGGTGGTTGCCGCTCGCCAGGCCGACGTCGCTGGCGCCGCCGCCGGTCCGGCTGCTGAGTACCGTGTAGTAGTCGAAGACGAGGACGTTGCCGGTCGCGTAGTCCGAGTCCTGCAGCCAGTGGTCGACCAGCCAGTCGGCCAGGGCGCGGCCGCCGGGCGTGTCGGAGCCGGCGACCGGCGGCGCGACGACAGCCACGAAGAGCTTCTCGGGGTGCGCCGCGAAGTACCGCAGCAGGTCGGCGTAGATGCCCTTGGCGTTGGCGACCGTGAAGTCGGAGCCGCCGCAGGACTGACCCTTGAGCGGGTTGTCGGCGATCACCGGGATGGGTGAGTACGGCTCCGCGAGCTGCGAGTTCGGATAGCAACTCTTGAACATGACGACCTCGTTGGCGCCGCCGGGATCGGTGGCCAGGCGGGAGTAGGAGCAGTTCCGGTCGCTCTCGCCGTAGAGGGCGGTCGTGTAGCTCGGGGAGCCCGAGCTGCGGAACCACGTCCACCAGTGGCCGATGTCGGTGTCGCTGCCGATCGAGTCAGGTCCCCAGCCGTCGTTGGTGTCGCTGACGAAGTAGTTGTTGTCGCGCAGCGCGAGGCCGAGGCCGCCATGGGCGTCGGCGAGCCAGGCCTCCCCGGTCGAGTGATGGATGAAGATGAGCTTGACGGGGGCGGCCGGCGGGGTGGTGTTCACCGCGGCCCCGGCCGGTCCCGGCCAGCAGACACGGCAGGCGAGCAGCATGAGGGCGGCGGCGAGGGCGAGCAGCACCGCCCGCCGGCGCTCGGCGCCGGGGCTCGGCGCCGTTGCGGTCTGTGTACGTTCCATGTCGACCTCCACGGTTGGCTCCACTAGCCTAGAACGACCAAACGGCGCGATCCATGAGCCGAGCGCCGGCCGCGGCGTCGCCCGGGCGGGCAACGAGCCACCGGATGGACCGCCGGCGGTTAGATCGCTCCCCACGGCGGCGGCGCCCCGCGGCGGTGGTAGAGTCTGTGTGGGGCGCGCCGGGGCGGCGCGCCGAAGCGCGTCGAGGGGACGCGCCGGACCCATGGAGGACGCATGCGCGCGAGGGTGGGATCGCTGAGCACGGCCCGGCGGCTCGGGAGGCAGGCCGGTCCGCTCGTCGTGTTCCTGGCGCTGCTGATGCTGGCCGCCGGTGCGGCCGGCCTCACGGCCGGCCCCGCGGCGGCCAAGACCTTCGGCGTCACGGACGTCACCATCGAGGCCCAGGTGCTCCCCAACGGGAACGTCAAGGTGCGCGAGACCCGCACGCTCGACTTCGACGGCAGCTTCTCCTACGTCTACTGGGACCTGTCAGAGGAGGGCTCGGAGGGCATCGAGGTGACGGGGGCCTCCGGCCCGGACGCCGCCGGCGCCGGCAGTGTGCCGTACGAGCCCAGCGAGGACGCGTACTCAAAGACGCCCGGCACGTACAGCGTCCTCGACCTCGGGACCGCCGTGCGCGTCGAGCTCCACTTCAGTGTGGCCGACACGTCCGCCCGCTTCAGCATCGACTATGTGGCTCTGGGGGCCGCCAAACGCTGGGCCGACACCGCCGAGCTGTACTGGCAGTTCGTCGGCGACGAAGCGCCGATCCCATCCGACGACGTCCGCGTCACCGTCCGGCTCCCGGAGGGCGTGACGCGCGACGAGGTGCGCGCGTGGGCGCACGGCCCGCTGTGGGGCAACGTCTCCATCGAGCCCGACGCCAGCGTCGTCATGACCGTGAGCCCGCTGCCGGCGAACACCTTCGTCGAGGCGCGCATCCTGTTTCCCGCCGGCGCGCTCAGCAGGACGAAGCCGGATACGGCCCTCCGGCTGGACTCGGTGCTGGCGGAGGAACAGAGGTTCGCCGACGACGCCAACCGCGACCGGCTGTGGGCGCGCGTCAAGGTGATCCTCTGGACGATCGTCGGTTTCGGCTTCCCGCTCCTGGCGCTGGTGCTCGTCGTCTGGCTGTACATCAGTCACGGTCGGGAGCCGAAGGCGCAGTTCAAGGCCCAGTACCTGCGCGACCTCCCGCAGCCGGACGTGCCGCCGGCGCTGGCCGGCTTCATCTGGCGCATGGGGAACATCGGTCGCGACGACGTGACCGCCACGCTGCTCGATCTCGTGAATCGCAAGTACATCGACCTCGAGCGGGTGACGGTCCACAAGGAGAAGCTCTTCGGCAAGGACGACACCGTCACGTACAAGCTGACGCTCCACGATGAGAAGATCGACGAGTTGCTGCCCTACGAGCGGAAGCTGGTGAAGTTCCTGTTCCACCAGATCGCCGGTGGGCCGACGCTGGTCCTCAGCGAGCTCAAGGGTCTCGCCAAGAAGAAGCGTTCGGCGTTCGCCGAGGGTTACAAGAGTTGGGTCACGATGGCCAAGAACGAGGCGGAGCGGCGCAAGTACCTCGAGCCGAAGGCCGACCGGATGGCGTTCGTCGGCACGACCGCCGCTTTCGTCGGTGCGGTCGCGGCCGGCGCGGCAACCATCTTCAGCGGCGGTCTCTGGTTCATCCTCGGCGTGCCGGTGTGCATCGTGCTGGTGTTCGTCGCGAGGGTGATCAAGCGGCGTTCACAGGAGGCGGCCGAGCTCCACGCCCAGTACGAAGCGCTCGAGCGCTACCTCAAGGACTTCGGGCGACTGGACGAGAAGCCTCCGGACGCCGTCGTGCTCTGGGAGCACTTCCTCGTGTTCGCGGTCGTGTTCGGCATCGCCGCCCAGGTCGCCAAGGCGATGACGATCAAAGTGCCCGAGGTGATCGGCGACCCGGCCTTCCGGAACTCGTACTACATCTGGTTCGTGATGCCGGGTGAAGGCGGAGGGATGTCGGCGTTCAGTGAGATGCACCAGAGCTTCGGTCAGGCCGTCTCGGTGGCGACCTCGTCCTCGTCGTCCGGCTCCGGCGGCGGCGGCGGGTTCTCCGGCGGCGGTGGTGGCGGCGGTGGCGGCGGCGGGTTCGGCGCGGGCTGATGCCCGACGGTTTTCACTAGGCGCATACGGTTTACTCCGCCGGCTCCCCGGGAAGGTGCGGCTTCATAAGCGTGCAACGTTCCCACTGCCTCGTACGGCTCAGAGGGAGTGTCCAAGGAGGGCGATCATGGCTCGACCTGTCCCCGCGACATTCGACGAGAAGATCCATCGCGTGCAGACGGCCGTTGCTCTGGCGCGAAGCGCCGACCGGCGCCATTTCGACTTCACGACCGAGGTGGAGCCCGGTGTCCGGCTGGTGCTCAGCGAGGTGGCCGGAACGCCGCTGGCGTTCTCCGTCTGGACCCTTCCCCAGGACATCGCCGAGATCTGCAGCGATGCCAGTGTCCCCGCGACGGCCGCTCTGCTCTCGATCGACGGGCGGCAGGCCCGGGCGGTGACGGCTGGGGGTTCCACCGTGGACCTCGGTCAGTTCACCCGGAGCCAGTCGCGACCCGACCTGTATTACGCGCTGTTCGACCACGTGTCGGAGAAGCAGATCCACACGGTGCTGCATCGGCTGGTGCCTGCGCTGGAGCCGCATCCTGCAGCCGCCTGAGCGGCCTGGCGCCCGGTCTCTTCCGGCGTCACGGTCGTGAGCGTCTCCCCGGCCGGCCTCCCGGGGTCTGCCGGCCACGGCCTTGGCGAGTTGATGCGAGGCCGCCGCTCTGTTCCCGCCCCCCACTGAGGGCCCGCCCTCGCGAACACAAGGAGGATCACGACAACATGCCAGACGCCTACAGAAGCACCCCCCCGAAGCCCGAGGACAGGGGTGAGATGACGGCGCAGAACATCGCTGCCGCCCTCGCCGGTGAGAGCCAGGCTGCGCAGAAGTACCTGGCGTTCGCCGATGTCGCGGACACCGAGGGCTATCCCAACGTCGCCCGCCTCTTCCGGGCGGTGGCCTACGCCGAGAGCGCACACGCCCGCAACCACCTGAGCGTCCTCGGCGGCATCGGTACGACCGCCGAGAACCTCAAGGCAGCCTGGGGCGGAGAGACGTTCGAGATCGCCGAGATGTACCCCGCGTATGAGGCGGTCGCCAGATTGCAGGGCAACGAGAGCGCTCAGACCAGCATCCGCTACGCACTGCAGGCCGAGGTCGACCATCAGGGGATCTACGACAGCACACTGCGAGGCGTCGAGGGCGAGAAGGACCTCGGGGCCGAGGCCATGCGGGTCTGCCCGGTCTGCGGCCACACCGTGATCGGTGACGCCCCGGACGAGTGTCCCCGGTGCGGCACCCATGGCTTGCACTTCAAGGAGTTCTGATGGACGAAGCCGTCGAGAAGCGTCTTCCGAAGCCGGAAGACCTCAGCGCGATGACCGAGGAGAGCCTCAAGGCCGCCTTCGCCGGCGAGAGCCAGGCGGCCGAGAAGTACATCGTCTACGCGGAGCAGGCTGAGGAGGAGGGATTCCCGAACATCGCGAAGCTGTTCCGCGCCGTCTCCTTTGCCGAGACGCGCCACGCGCGCAATCACCTGCGCGTGATGAACGGTGTGAACTCGACCACCGACAACCTCGCTGCGGCGTACGCCGGCGAGAGCTTCGAGATCGAGGAGATGTACCCGGCGTACGCGGAGATCGCCAAGGTGCAGAAGCAGGCGCAGGCGAGCCGGTCCATCAAGTACGCACTCAAGGCCGAGATGGACCACAAGTGGATGTACGCCGAAGCGCTCGAACGGGCCATCGAGGGCAAGGATGCGGATGCCGCGCCCGTGAGCGTGTGTGTCGTCTGTGGGCACACGGCGATCGGGGACGTGCCGGACAAGTGCCCGGTGTGCGGCGCGGCGAAGGAGTACTACAGGACGTTCTGAGCCTTCGGGTGCCGCGGATGTCGGGGCCGGGTGGCGCTTCGCCGCCCGGCCCCGCGCTTCAGTCGCCAGCGCTCGCCGAGGCCGACGGTTTCGGCGAGGCTGTGAGTGCGGCGGGATCGTAGCCGGCCGCGTACCGGATGCCGAGGGCCTCTCACAGTCACGTGACAGCGGTCTCTCAGGCGGGTCGCAGTTCCGGCTGGTAAATCATTCTCATGGACGTTCACGAGAAGGTCTCACTCATCCGTGCCATCGAGCTGCGGCTGGCCTTTGCCGAGGCGCAGCGACGGGAGCCCATCGGCGAAGACTCAGCGGACTCACAGCCGCGGCTCAGGGGAGACCAAGGTCGTGGCCGCAGACTGTCGGCAGAGTCCTGGTCGGCGAACGAGGGAGGTACCCGGTGCGCGGAGTGATCGTCATCCTCGCCGTCGTCGCGGCTCCGTCCACGATCATGACGGCGACGTTCGCGGACACGAGCGCCGGAAGCTCGACGGCCGGAACTACCCGTGCGGCAACAGCCGGCGTCCGCGCTCCGGCGCATCGGGCGGCGGACGCCGGGGTGCTCACCGCGACCGCCCGTGCCACGGATCACCGCAGGGGTGACGATCCGACCTGTGACCCTCAGGCGACGGTGCCGGCGGACGCCGTTCCGTCGACCGGCTCGACCGGCCAGACGCTGACGCTCGGTGCGGTCGCCGGCGGCGCGGTCGCCGGGTCCCGGCCCACCGCGAGGGCGCCACCGGCAGGCGAGCTTTCGTGAAGGATCCGCCGGATGGGCGCGGGGAGGCCGTCGGCCGCCCCGCGCCCATCGGTCCTTCGGCGCCGCGCCCGTCTCGTCCGGCGCGGTGTGAACGCGGGATCGGCGGAGGGCCGACCAGACCGCTCGTCGCTCAGGGCGGCGACGGCTGAAGGAGGGAGCGCGTATGCATACGAGCTTCGAGTCTCTGGCGGACGGCGTCGTCGTCATGAGCACGCAAGGCGACCTCGACGTCTTCTCCGCGCCGGCGTTCAAAGAGGACCTGTTCCGGTGCCTCGACGCCGACGTGCGGCGGCTCGTGATCGACATGACGGGCTCGAGCTTCATCGACTCGACGGGTCTCGGCGTGCTGGTCGCTGCGGCCAAGCGCGCCCCGGGCCGGTCGCTCGACATCGTGTGCGACGGCGGCGCTCCGAGACACATCTTCGCCGTCGTCGGTCTGGATCGCGTTTTCACGTTGTACCGCAGCCGTTCCGAGGCTCTGAGCGGGGCGCATCACGTCCCCCGGGAGGCAGTCCAGGATCTGCGGCCTCCGGCGGACTGACGGCAGCGCCGCCCGCCCCTTTGATACACTCCGCCTGACACGCGCGGGCGTCGCCCGCGGCACCGTCAGGAGGTTCCCGACGTGGGCTACGATTTCGGCGTCGGCCGCGAAGCGCCGACCTTCGTTCTGAGCGCCACAGGCGGCAGCCAGATCGATCTCAAACAGTACCGCGGCGACTGGTTCCCTGTGCTCATCTTCATCCCGACGCAGGCGCCCGACGCCGCCCAGATGCTCAAGCAGCTCAGCGCCTCCGCGGACACGCTCTGGGGTCTGCGCGGCCAGCTCGTCGCCGTCTGCGACGCGAGCCTCGAAGAGGTCGGGACTCTGGCCGCGGGTGTCGAGGGTCTCGCTTTCCCGCTGCTCGCCGACGACGGCCGCGTCGCGCAGTTGTACGGCGCTCTGAAGCCGGACGGCACGGCGCGCCCGATGGTGTTCATCATCGACCGCGCCGGCAAGATCGTCTGGACCGGCGAGGGCGCCGCGGCCATGAAGGCGCCGAAGCTCCTCGCGGCCTTCCGTGCGGTGGTGCGCTGACGGCTTCTGGGTCTCGCGGTCCGTTCCTTCTCGGCGCTTCCGGGTACAAGACCTGTGCAGTCTCCGCGAGGGAGTGACCCCGATGATGATCGGTCAGACCATGTTCAGCGTCCGTACCGGCACGGAACACCGTGCCGAGCGCGCGCTTCAGGAACTTGCCGGGTACCTGCAGGGCGCCCCGGGCCACGCGGGCCATCGCGTGCTCCGCTCGTTCGGCATGTCGCCGCTGGCGAGCGCGTTGCACGATGAAGCCCGGGAGGCGGCTCTCGGCGACGTCCACTTCGTCTTAGAGACGGAGTGGGAGTCGCTGGACCTCCACGACGAGTTCTACCGGAGCCCGCCGGTCCAGCGGATCTACGAGACGCTCCAATCGATCTTCACCAGCGGACCGTTCGAGGTCCTGTACGACACACTGGTGGAGGAGCCCCAGCGTGACGGCGCACCCGTCTGACGCGGGGCCGCGCCGGCGCCGGGAAGGTGAGAGCGCGGCACGCACGCCCGTCAGATGCTTCAGCCGCCTGTGGCGGCGATGTGCACTTCTCCGTCGTCGTCGATGATCACCGGCACGACGTTCATGCCACCGGTGAGCTCGGCGAGTTGCTCGCGTGCCCCGGGGCTCGTGTACACGTCGATCTCGTCGTAGTCGATGTTGTGCTCCTCGAGGTCCTGCTTCGCCGCGGCGCAGTAGGGGCAGCCTGGCTTCGTGTAGACGATGACGGTCATGGCTCGTCCTCGACCCCGTCTGCCCCATCGTCGCTCCCGGCGTCGGGCCTGCCGCCCGGTCCGGCGAGCGTGAAGAAGAACGTCGCCCCCTCGCCCGGCCGGCCCTCCGCCCAGTAGTCGCCGCCCATGCGGTCGAGGATGCGCGCGACCGTGGCGAGGCCGATGCCGGGGCCGGGGTAGTCTTCGGCGGCGTGCAGTCTCTCGAAGGGCCTGAACAGCTTGTCCGCGTAGGCCGGATCGAATCCGCAGCCGTCGTCACGCACGGTGAAGACGAGCCGGCCCTCAAGCGTCTCGGCGCCGAACGCGATGTGTGCCACGGAGCGGGCCCGGCTGAACTTCCAGGCGTTGCCGAGAAGGCACTCGAGGACGATCTCGACGAGCGCCTTGTCGGTCTCTGCCATCAGACCGTCCTGGATGGTCAGCTCGACCACGCGATCCGGGTCGTCACGCGCAAGCTCGTCGCCGGCCCGGCGGGCCGCGGCGGAGATGTCGACCTCACTGACCGTCGTGCTGCCGTGGCCCAGACGCGCCAGCGAGAGAAGGGCGTCGATGAGCTGGCCCATCCGCTGGGCCGCGGCGCGCACCCTCTGCAGGTCGTCGAGCGCGCGCTCGTCGAACACGTCCGCGTAATCGTCCAGGATCGACCGGGAGAAGCCGTCGATGGCCCGGAGCGGCGTGCGCAGGTCGTGGGACACGGAGTAGACGAACTCCTGGAGTTCACGGCTGGCCGCGGCGAGCTCGCGCGTACGCTCGGCGACGCGGCGTTCGAGACGGTCGTTCAGATGGCGGATCTCCCGCTCCGCCCTGCGCAGCTCGCCGATGTCACGGGCCGCTGCGAAGACGCCGGCCACCTGGCCTTCGGGGTCGCGATACGTCGAGGCGTTGTAGAGCACCTCCGTCGCGTGGCCGTCGCGATGGCGGATGCGGAGCGGCAGGTCGCGGGCGGCGCCCTCGCGGAACACCTGCTCGTAGCCCGCCCGTGCGCGAGCCGGGTCGGTGAAGCAGTCGGCGAAGTCCGTGCCGATCAGCTCCGCCCGGCTGCGTCCGGTCACCGTGACGGTGGCCTCATTGACGTCGGTGATCGCGCCGTCGGGGCCGATGGTGACGAACGGGTCCACGCTGGCCTCGATGAGGCTGCGATTGTACGCGCCGGCACGGTTCAGATCCTGCTCGGCCTTGCGCCGGCGCAGCGCGACGGCCGCCATGTGGGAGAACGACTCGAGGAACTCCTTGGGCGGCTCCGGCGCCTCCTTTGTCAGCGCGATCAGCGAGGCCCCGTAGAGCTTGCCCTCCGCGACGTAGGAGAGCGCGATGAACCGATCCGTGCCCAGCAAGCGCGGGATCACGGCGCCGACCGCACGGGGGACCCCACTCGTCTTCGTGTCGATCGAGGCAGACTCGGGGTCCACCACCTCTCTGAGCATCTGGCGACGCATCTCCTCCGTGACCGTCACCGCGGTCCCCTTCAAGCGCTTGAGCAGCGGCCGGGCGATGCGCGCCTTGATGCCCGGCGCCAGCACGACGGCGTCCGAGACGAGCATGTGCCGGGAGTCGTCGTACAAGCTCAGCGCGCTCGCGATGGCCCCCGTGGTGTCTCTCAGCGTCGTGGCCAGCAGCTCGCCGAGGTCCGCCTCAGAGGGGAGTGAGGCCAGATCGATGGCGAGCGTGTTGATCGACGCGAGCCGCCGGGTCTTGTCGGCAAGGGCTTCCTCGGCCTCTCTGCGCTCCGTCACGTCACGGACGACGTGGACGGCGCCGACGAGCTCTTCGGCCTCGCCGAAGAGAGGATCGGCGGTCTCCTGGAACCAGCGCTCGCCCAGCGACATCTCGAAGCTCTCGCGCATTCCTGTGCGCAGCATCCTCTGGTACGGACAACCCTCGACGAAGGTGGGCCGGCCGTGGACGAGCTCGTGGCACGTCCCGCCGATGATCTCGTCGCGGTCTCGGCCGACCAGCTCGACCATCGCGCGATTGCAGCGCACCACGGTCCCTCGCAGGTCGAGGAGGGCGACGGCGTCGCTCATCGCGTCGAACGTTGCGGACCAGTGTCGCGCCGCCTGTGCCAGCGCCAGCCTGGCGTGTTCCGCTTCGACCAGGCTCCCCAGCAGCCGGTCGACTTCGCGAGCGGCCTGACCGGGCCGCAGGAACTCGTCGGGCGGTACGTAGTACGGGTTCTCGCACAGCACGCCTTCGCAGATGACGGACTGGTGGGTGCGGATCACATTGAGGACCGCCTCCGGCTCGAACCGCCGCCGTGCGTACTGGCAGATTGCCAGGACGTCGTGGTCCGGGAAGAAGCGGTTGACCTCGGCTTCGTACTCGAACACCCTCTCCGTGCCGGGCTCGCCCCCGAGGACCCATGTCATCTCGCCGGTCACCCGGAGTGCGTCGTACCCGTCCGCCTTCGCGGCCGCCGTCGCCTCGGTCAGCAAGCCGATCATGCCTCTGGGGTCGAAGTTCCCGTTGCGCAGGTAGGACTCCTGCTTGGTGATGATCTGCAGGGCGCCGCGCGCGATCTCCGCATCGACGGCGATGCCGTCGTCGTTCATCGCTGCGCTCACGGCGCCGACGGTGTTGTCGTCGGCGATGTAGACGCAGCGCTGCCCCGCCTCCAGGCCGTGCCTCATGAAAGGCACAACGGCCGCGAACTGCTCCTCTGTGGAGTCGTAGATCAGGCACGAATGGTCGTGGACCGAGATACTCTCGGTCACGGATGCTCCGGCACCGACGGCTCCGGTCATCAGGCGCGCTACCCCTCGTGAGTCACTCGGGCCGACCATGCGGTGGCCGCCTCTCGCCTGGGCTGTGCTCACACTATGTGCCCGATGCGGCGGCATGGCAATGGGCAGGGCCCGCCGATTGAAGAAGCGCGCAGATGCCCATATGAGATGAGAAGGGCGTGCCTCGAGCCACACATGTCACGGTTCGGGGGTGAACTCGGGCGATCGAGAGAGGTCATGGCCTCAGGTCACCGCCATCTTCAGCACGATGAGGCTCGTACCCGGCGCGCGCGTCTCGCGCTTGCGATCGGGCTCAACATCGGCATCGCCGCTTTGCAGATCGCGGGTGGGCTGTTCGCGAACAGCCTCGGCCTGCTCTCGGATGCGGCGCACAACTCGAGCGATGTGATCGCGCTCGTGGTGAGCTACGTCGCCCTGCGGCTGATCCTCCTCCCGGCCACGCCGCGCCGCACCTTCGCCTACAGGCGCGCCGAGGTACTGGCGGCGCTCTTCAACGCGTCGGCGCTGCTCGCCGTCTCCGGGTGGGTGCTCTACACGGCCGTCGGCAGGCTGGCCGACCCTCCCGAGGTGCTCGGCGGATGGGTCGCCCTTTTCGCGGGTGCGGGCGTGCTGGCCAACGGCGTCTCCGCGTTCCTCCTGCACGGCTACCATGATCTGAACACCCGGGCCGCGTACCTGCATCTTCTGGCCGACGCGGCCTTCTCGCTGGGTGTGCTGCTCGGCGGCGCGCTGATCGCGTTGTCCGGGTGGTCGCTCATCGACCCTCTCATCTCCCTGCTGCTCGCGGCGTGGATGATCTGGGAGTCGCTCCGCGTCGTGCGCTCGAGCGTCAACATCCTGATGGAGGCGACTCCCGAGGGCATCGACTACCAGGACCTGGCGAACGCGATCCGCGCCCATCGCGGCATCGCCGGCGTGCACGACCTGCACGTGTGGGCGCTGTCGTCCACCGAGTTCGCGCTGTCGGCGCACCTCGAGGTGGAGAACGGCGATCTCCCCCTGCTGCACGACCTGACGGCGACGATCAAGCGAGACCTCGCCGGCGACTTCGGCATCACGCATGTCACCTTCGAACTGGAGCCGGCGGGCGCCGTCTGCGATGACCCGCCCTGCGAGATCGTGGGTGCCGACTGACGGGTCACTGACGACTCGTCCGCTCTGCCAGCGTCGCCTCGAGTTCGATCGTCTTGCCGTCGCGCAGCACGGTGAGCCGCACCGTGTCGCCCGGGTCGCGGGCGTTGATCGCCGCCGCCAGGTCCTCCATGCTCTCCAGGGTCTTGCCGTCGATGGACTCGATCACGTCACCACCGCTCACGTACGTCTGGTCCTGCAGGGCGATCTGAGAGGAGCCGCCGCGCAGGCCGGCTTCGTCCGCAGGACTGTCGGCCTCCACTTCGGCCACGAGCACGCCTTCGGTGGCCGCCAGCCCCAGCGCCTTCGCGACATCCGATGTAAGCGTCTGTCCCCGGATGCCGAGGAAGGCGTAGCTGACGGAGCCGGTCGCCCGGAGTTGCCGCATCACATCGCGAGCCGTGTCGATGGGCACCGCGAAACCCAGCCCCTGGTTGCCGCCGGTCTCCGAAGCGATCTGTTCGTTGATGCCGATCACCTTGCCGGAGGAGTCGATGAGGGGACCTCCCGAATTGCCCTCGTTGATGGCGGCGTCCGTCTGGATGCCGTCGGCGATCACCGAGCCGTTGGGGGACTGCAGGTTGCGGTTGGTGGCGGAGACGATGCCGGACGTGACCGAGAAGTCGTAGCCGAGCGGGTTGCCGATGGCGACGACCTGCTCGCCGACCTCGACTGCGCCGGAGTCGCCGAGCTCCAGAGGCCGGAGGCTCGGCGCCTTCGCCGGATCCACCTTGAGCAGCGCCACATCGCTGGTCTCGTCGCTGCCGACGATGATCGCCGGGACCTCGGTGGTCTCGGTGTCGCCGTCCGTCTGGATCTTGAACACGACGCTGACCGACGAGGCAGTGGCGCCGCTGTCGGCGACCACGTGTGCGTTGGTGAGGATGTGACCGTCCTCGTCTGCGACGAAGCCGGAGCCGAGGGCCTGAGCCGTGCCGGAGCCCATGCCGCTCATCGGATCCGCCGTCTGCGTGAAGGTCGCGAGCACCTCGACGACGCCGGCCGACGACCGCTCGTAGATCTCGGCCGGCGTCAGGGCTTCGCTCTTCTCGGCGACGGTCTGGGTCGCCGCGCCGACGCTCGTTGAGGAGCCGGTCACGGCGATCCCCTCAGCCGTCACCACGGTCGTCTCGGTCCTCACCGGGACGATCCCCGTCGCCATCAGCCCGACGAGCAGCAGGATGGCGGCGAGCATCCCCGTCGCGAACATCCCTGTCCTGGACAAGAGCCGGCTCATGGGGACCTCCCGGGTGTGCGGTCGTGGAGAGGCCGGTGAGCTCTTCGAGTCGCCGGCTCCCGCCCTTCATCACCGGTTGTACGCCACTGGGCTTGGCGTCGGCTGGGACACGGCTGGGCTCCGGCTGAGAGCTGCGGAGGACCGCGGACTGCCGCATCGCCTGCGGCACGCCGACCGCGGGTGCGGTGTCGGCGCCGGCGCCGCGCCGGTCAGCCGGTCGTGCGCTTGACCCGGTCGCCGTGACCGGCCGCCTCGAGTACGGCGGCGTCGGCCTCCTTGCCTCGCGTCAGCACCAGCGAGACCACCACCGACGACCCGACGGCTACGACGATCACGCCCAGCGAGGCGAGCACCGGGATGTGCACCCAGTCGCTGACCAGCATCTTGACGCCGACGAAGGCGAGCACGGCGGCGAGGCCCCAGCTCAGGTACTCGAAGCGCTGCAGGCTGCCGGCGAGCGCGAAGTAGAGGGAGCGCAGGCCGAGGATGGCGGCGATGTTGCTGGTGAACACGACGAAGGTGATGTTGGAGATGGCCAGCACCGCCGGCACGGAGTCGATGGCGAAGACGAGGTCGGCCGACTCGATCGCGACCAGCGCGATCACCAGCGGAGTGATGTACGGCTTACCCTGCCGGCGCACGACGAAGCGCTTGCCTTCGTAGTCGGCGGCCACCGGGAAGAGGCGCCGGGACATGCGTACCATCGGGTTCTTCTCCGGCTCCACCTGGACGCCGTGAGAGCGGACCAGCCGGTAGGCCGTGTACACGAGCAGCGCCCCGAAGATGTAGATGATCCAGTGGAAGCGGTCGATGAGTTCCACGCCGGCGACGATGAAGGCGCCGCGCATGACGATGGCGCCCAGGATGCCCCAGAAGAGCACCTTGCGCTGGTAGCGGAGGGCGATGCCCAGTGAGCCGAAGACGAGCAGGAAGACGAAGAGGTTGTCGATGCTGAGCGACTCCTCGATCAGGTAGCCGGCGAGGTACTGCTGCGCCGCCTCGCCGCCGTACCAGAGCCAGACAAGCAGCGAAAAGCTGAGGCCGAGGGAGATCCAGACGGCGCTCCAGGCGTAGGCCGTGCGGGTGCTGATCACTTTGCCCTTACGCCCGACGAAGCCGAGGTCGACGCCGAGCGCGAACGCGACGACGCCGAAGAAGACGACCCAGTGAAGCAGTTCGCCTTCGTTCATCGGTCCGTGTCCATCTGCGCGACTCCTTCTGTGCCGGCCCTGCGCGCGCCGGCAACAAAAAACGACCCCCGGCACGCGTGCGTGCCGAAGGTCTTGCCGTTCGCCGGCGCGACCGGGACCGAAGTCCGTGATGACGACCGCGCCACTCGCTGCGTGCGAGCCGGCTACTCCCCAACGGACCCCGAGCCTACTCGCCCGTTCGGCTCCGGGTCAACCGCGGCACGGGTCGCGGTGGTGGCTCACATGGTCACGAGGGCGGCGTCCGTTGTCCCGGCGGCCGCCGCCGCCGCGTGCGCAGCACCTGCCGCTTGAGGTGCCGGGGCACGTCGACCGGCTCCGGCGCCTTGACCCCGAACTTGAGCGCCAGCATCCGCAGGCCGAAGACGACGGCGATGGTCACCCATTCGGCGACCACCTTGTCGATGCCCAGCCACTCAACGGCGGCCACGTAGATGATCGCGCCGAGAATGGCGGCCAGGTAGTTGATGGGGCCGGGGAGGACGAGCTGCGGTGTCTCCCCGGCCAGCAGGTCGCGGACTACCGCGCCGCCGAACCCGGAGACGCAGCCCACGAGCACGGCGGCGAAGCTGCCGAGGCCGGCGTTCAGCGTCTCCTGGGCGCCGATGACGGCGAAGAGCCCCATCCAGATCGGGTCAAGGACGTCGATGAAGAGCTGGCCGCGGTGGATCAGACTGGCGAAGAAAAAGCCGACGAACGCCGCGACGATCACTGAGGGCAGGTAGGTCGGGTCGGTCAGGGCGACCGGGACCTGTGCGAGCAGCATGTCGCGGATGATGCCGCCGCCCAGACCGGTGGCGATGGCGAGGGCGAGCACGCCGGTGATCGCGAACTTGCGCTGTACGGCGAAGATCGCGCCGCTGAGGCCGCCGAGGAACACGGCCGTGAGGCTGATGGCGAGCGGCGGCGCGACGACCGCTCCCACGACGAAGGACTCCCCGAAAGTCATGGTCGCTAGCCTACCTGCACGTGCGACCTGATGCACCGCCCGGCGCGGGATGCGCGCCGGGGCTCCGGGCCGCGGCGCCGCGGGTCGACCGGTGCATGGTTCGCTGTCATCCTGTCTGCGACAAGCGCACCACTCGACCGCGAAGGAGTCCCCCGATGACGGACCGACGCCATCCTGCCGACGATCGTCCGGCCGGCAACGACGATCGCTCGCCTGAAGGGCTGACACCCGCTACGCTTTCCGTCTGGGCGGGCGAGGACGAGTCGCTCGTGCAGGGCGCCACCCAGGTGCCGATCGTCTACAGCGCCGCGTACGGCTACGCGGACGTGGACGACTGGCAGGACGTGGCGCTCGGCCGGGCGCCGGGCCACATCTACAGTCGCAACACCAACCCCACGGTGAGCGCCTTCGAAGAAAAGGTGCGGATCCTCGAAGGCGCTGAGGCGGCCACCAGCTTCGCCACCGGCATGGCCGCCGTCAGCAACTCGCTCTTCGCGCTCCTCGGGGTCGGCGACCGCGTCGTCTCGGTCAAGGACACGTACGGCGGCACCAACCGGCTGTTCCTCGACTTCCTGCCGCGGGTCGGCGTCGAGGTGGAGCTCTGCGAGACCGACGACCATGCGCGGATCGAGGCCGAGATCGCGAAGGGCTGCCGCGTCCTCTACCTCGAGACGCCGACCAACCCGACGCTGAAGGTGATGGACATCGCCCGCCTCGCGAGTGCGGCGCACGAGGCGGGCGCCCTGGTCCTCGCCGACAACACCTTCGCGACGCCGATCAACCAGAACCCTCTGGCGCTCGGCGCCGACCTCGTCCTGCACAGCGCCACGAAGTTCCTCGGCGGCCACGCCGACGTGCTGGGAGGTGTGATCTGCGGTGAGACGGAGCTCGTGAGCACGGTGTATCACTACCGGGAGATCACCGGGGCGTCGCTCGACCCCATGGCGGCGTACCTCCTCGTCCGCAGCATCAAGACGCTGGCCCTGCGGGTCGGCCGGCAGAACGAGAGCGCCCTGCGCATCGCGCAGTGGCTGCAGCGGCGACCGGGCGTCACCGCCGTCTTCTACCCGGGTCTCGAGACGCATCCGCACCATGACGTCGCTGTGCGCCAGATGCGCGGGTTCGGCGGCGTGCTCAGCTTCAGCCTCGAGGGCGGGTTCGACGCGGTGAAGCGGGTCCTGCCCCGCCTGCGGCTGGCGCACCGCGCCGCCAACCTCGGCGCCGTCGAGACCGTGGCCGGCCCGCCGGCGACGACCAGCCACGTCGAGTGCAGCGCGGAGGAGCGCGCGGCGATGGGCATCCCAGAGGGACTCATCCGGTACTCCGTCGGCATCGAGGACGCTGGCGACCTCATCGACGACCTGGATCGGGCTCTGGCTGCGATCTGAGTCCTTGGGGTGCGCCCGCCGACCTGTTCTCCCGTGCGGATGTCGCGCTGTATGCTGCCGAGCAGGGCGGTGGTGGCCGCCTCGAGCGTGCGGTCTGATGGGAGAGCACGGTGGCAGGGACGAACGAGGGCGATGGCGTGACGGCGCAGCCGGGTGAGCCAGAGCGGTCCGGCTCGCACGCGCGAGCGCCGGACACAGCCGGTGCGCACCCTGTGTTGAGCATGCCTCCGGCCAATCTGGAGGCCGATTCACGGCCCAACGGCGCCCGGGATTTCATCGGCGACCTCTTCTCGCGTGAACTCTTCCGCTACCTCGGGCCCGGTTTCATCGTCACGATCGGGTTCATCGACCCCGGCAACTGGGCGACCAACATCGCCGGCGGCTCGGAGTTCGGCTACACGCTGCTGTGGGTCGTGTCGCTCAGCACGCTCATGCTCATCTTCCTGCAGCATCTCTCCGCGAAGCTGGGCATCGTCACCGGTCATTCGCTGGCGGCCAACATCCGCATGAAGCTGCCGAGGCCCGTCGTCTGGCTCGCCGGCGTCACCATCGTCCTCGCCTGCATGGCCACCGATCTGGCCGAGTACCTGGGGGCGGCCCTCGGCTTCTACCTCCTCTTCGGCCTGCCGCTCTGGCTGGGAGCGCCGCTGACCGTCGGTATCGTGTTCGTCGCCATCCTGGGGCAGCAGTATCATCGTCTCGAGCGCATGATCGTCGTGTTTCTCGCGATCATCGCCGGGTGCTACATCGTCGAGTTGTTCCTCGTGCGCCCCGACTGGGCCGCTGCCGCACCGCGGTGGGTGATCCCGTCCGTCGACGGTGCCAGTATCCTCGTCGCGCTCGGCATGCTCGGCGCCATCGTGATGCCGCACAACATCTACGTGCACTCCAACGTCATCCAGTCGCGCGACTGGGACCTTGCGCCGGAGCGCCGCCGCCGGCTCATGAACTTCGAGCTCATCGACACCAGCCTCGCCATGGGTATGGGGTGGCTCGTCAACTCGGCGATGATCATCGTCGCAGCGGCCGTCTTCTTCGGCGCCGGGGCCACCGTGACGAGCATCGAGCAGGCATCCGAGACGCTCGAACCGCTGGTCGGATCGCTCTCGCAGTTCCTCTTCGGCCTGGCGCTCCTGGTCGCCGGGCTCGCCTCGTCCATCACGTCGTCGCTGGCCGAGGCGAACGTCGTGACCGGGTATCTCGGCAGAGCCGAGGATCCACGGAGCCGCGCCTACAAGATCGGCCTCGTGGTCACGTCGCTCCCTGCCATGCTCGTCATCGCCCTGGGGGTCGACTCGTACATGGCGCTGATCGTGAGCCAGGTGCTGCTGAGCATCCAGCTGCCCTTCACGATCATCCCGCTTCTCTGGCTCTCACGCAGCCGTGGCGTGATGGGCGCGGAGCGGATGAACGGCCTGCAGCTCGCGGTGGGCGTCCTGCTGGCGGCGGTCATCATCGGTTTGAACGTGTACCTTCTGTATCAGGTCTTCTTCGGAGGCTGAGAGATGGGCGTTTACGACCACATCCTGGTGCCGCTCGAGGGCGGCGAGACCGACACTCCGGTGCTCCGGCACATCGGTGAGCTCGCGGCTGCATGCGGCGCGGATGTCACCCTGCTGCGCGTTGCGCACTACCACACGCGCGACCAGCGGGCCTGCGAGCTCGAGGATGCGGAGTGTGGGCTGGCGCGGGCCGCGGAGCAGCTTCGCAGCCGCGGCATCCGCGTCAAGACTCTGCTTCTGTCGGGCGAGCCGCAGGATGTGATCGTCCAGCAGGCCGCCGAGCTCCGCCCGGATCTCATCGCCATGGCCACGCATGGGCACGGCTGGGCGAAGCGGATGGTACTGGGCAGTGTGGCCGATCACGTGCGGCACACGACCGATGTGCCGCTTCTGCTGCTGAAGAGCCAGAGCGCACGCGGCTGAGGAGGCCCGGACCGACCCGGCGCCGCGGCCCGCTATACTGTCGCGACCATGGAACGACTCGTCCTCTTCGATATCGACGCAACGCTCATCGACGCGCACGGCGCCGGGGGCCGCGCGATCATGCGCGCCATCAAGGACGTCTACGGCGTCGAGGGAGATCTCGGCGACTACTCGTTCCACGGTCGCACCGACCCCGGCATCATCCGCGATCTGGCGGATCTGTGGGGCGCCGCCGACCCCGTGGCGATCGTCGGCCACTACGAGGCCGAGACGCAGCCTCAGGTAGTGCACGAGCTGGCGGAACGTCTGGGCACACCCGGCGACAGGATCGACAAGCTTGTCGGCGAGTGCATCGCGCACTACCTGACGCTGCTCTCCGTCGAGGTCGCGGCGGGACTGGTGGAGACGTTGCCCGGGATCAAGGAGCTTGTGACCGCGCTCGCCGTGGATCGTCGCGTACTCCTCGGGCTGCTCACGGGCAACGTCCAGGCCGGCGCGCGGATCAAGCTCGAGCCGACCGGCCTGTATCCTCTGTTCAAGACAGGTGCCTACGGCTCGGATTCGGCGTATCGGACCGAGTTGCCTCCCGTCGCCGTCGCGCGCGCCGAGGGTCTCACGGGGAGGCGGTTCACCGGCAAGGAGATCGTCGTGATCGGCGATACGCCGGCGGACATCGAGTGCGGCGCGGCTCTCGGGGTCAAGGCCGTCGCCGTCGCCACGGGCCGCCACGGCGTCGCCGAGCTGACGGCGCATGCACCGGACCACGTGTTCGGCGACTTCTCGGACTGGCGCGCCGCCTACGAGGCCATCCTGGACTGAGCGCTTCTCCGGGGCCTTGGGGGCGGATCCGCACGGGCACCCCGCGGTCCGCTCGTACGCGCCTCACACCTGCTTCTTGCCTGCTTCACGGGCTCCTCACGCTGCACACATGATGGGCGGCCATGCTCTCGTCAGACGCCGTGCCCGCGAAGCGGACCCGGTCATCGTTGGCGATGCGAAGGAGGCCGGGCGGCCGATGTACGAGGACCGCAGGGACGCTCGCGACCCGGAGTGGCGACTGGTCGCTTCGGAGCGCCACCGGATGCTGGCGCGCGCCGCCACTCGGCGCCGGGCGCGAGTGAGGCTTATCGCGCTCGTCCTGGGCGTCGCCGCCGCGGTCACGGGCGCTCTGTTCGCGACCATCGCGCTGTCGGCTGCTCCCCCGTCGGCGCAGGCGGTCCTGGCGATCGTCGGCGACGAGCCTCAGGGCATGGTCGTCGCCTCCGCTTCGAAGGACGACAACGAGAGGGTCGTGGAGATGCCCGGCGCCGGCGGCGCCGCCACCTGGGGTGGCGGCAGGGCCGGCGCTTCTTCCTGCGTGCAGGACGGCGCTCTCATCTCCAACAGCACGGTGTCCATCGTCGACGCAAGCCTCGCCGGCGGGCGCGTCACGGCCGTGTCCATCGAACTGGTCGCGAGCGCCGCCGCGACGCGTACCGCCATCTCGGGCGGCGTCGACGCCTCGCGCGTCGAGGGTCTCCAGGTGGACGGACGGGATGTCGTGTCGAGCGAGCTGCCACTCACGATCGAGGGTCTCGGGACGCTCAGCGCCCTCGAGCGCGAAGAGACCGGCACCGATGACGCTCTCCAGACGCAGGTCACCGGCCTGCGCCTGCATCTCGACCAGCCCTGGGAGGAAACGCCGGCAGGGACCGACCTCATCGTCGGCTCGGCGAGTGCCGGCATCGACAGGGCCACGTCGCGGCGGCTGGTGCCGGTCCCGGCCCCCGGAGAGGATCCCGAGGGGGCTGAGGACTCCGACGACGATTCGTCTGACGACAGCTCGGGTGGTGGCTCATCCAGCGGCGGAGCTCCGAGCGCCGCGGGCTCGTCCGCCGGCTGGTCGGACGGCGGCACCGCTGCCGGCTCCCCATCGGCCGACGGCCGCAGCCCCGGCGCGATGCCGGCTCCCGGCAGGGTCAAGGGCGACCTCCTGTCGTTTGCCGGCGCCGTCTTCCCGGTATCGGGCGAGGTGTGGTACATGGACGACTACGGTGTGCTGCGCGCGGGTGGCGAACGTCACACCGGGGTCGACATCTTCGCACGCAGGGGCACGCCTCTCGTGGCGGTGCAGACCGGCGTCGTCACCGAGCTGCGCTATCGCAGCCTGGGGGGCAATTCGTTTCACCTCGAGAACGACACCGGAGACTACTTCTACTACGCGCACCTTCTCCGGTACGCGAGCGGCATCGTGGAGGGCGTGGCGGTCGAGGCCGGCCAGGTGCTCGGCTACGTCGGCAACACGGGTAACGCCATCTCCACTCCGCCGCACGTGCACTTCGAGATCCACCCGTCGGGCGGAGATCCCGTGAATCCGTTTCCGTACCTCGAGCTGTGGCGTGGCGCGGAGCTGCCGGCCTCAGGCGACGCGACGTCGGAGGAAGGCGCTCAGGCGTGGGCGTCTCAGGGTGGAGCCCCGGGCGTGACGTCGCCGGAGGCGATGCTCGGCCGCCACGAGCGGGCGGTCACCGTCGCCGGTGTCTCGCCGCGGCGCGTCCCGGCGCCGGGAGGGTCCGGGGATCTGGTCCCCGCGGCCGTCTCCTTCGGGCTCGCCGGCGGGCTCGTGACGAGCGCTGTCTACCGGCGCCGCAGCGGGCTCTACCTGCTGGACATCGACCTCGGGACGGTGCGGGGTGTCGAGCGGGCGATCGCCTGAGCGTCGCCGGCGTTTGGCCGAGACCTCCGTGGTTGTGTCCTGCGTGACGGAGTGTGATCGACGGTCACCCGAAGCGGTCCACCGTCAGCGGCGCCAGGTCGAGTGAAGGCGGGGAGCCGCCTGCCACTTCAGCAATCAACTGAGCGGTCACCGGCGCCAGGGACAGCCCGAGCATGCAGTGCCCCGTGGCGAGAAGCAGGCGGGGCTGCCGGCGCAGGCGCCCGACGACCGGTAGCCCGTCGGGCGTGACCGGTCGCGGCCCCCGCCAGATCTGCCGGACCGGGCCATCCGCCGGTATGCCGAGGAGGCGCTCGGTCGCGCGACGGAGCCCGGCCACCCGTTTGGGCCGGATGCGCATGTCCCATCCGGCGAGCTCGAGGGTGCTCCCGAGCCGGAGGCCGTCGCCCAATGGAGTGAGCACGCAGTGGGCGTCGCCCATGTACAGGGGCATGTCGGGGAAGTCCGCCGGTCGCTCGACGTCGACGCTGTAGCCCTTGGCCGGCTCGATCGGGAGCGACACACCGAGCCCGCGGGTGAGAGCGGGGGACCAGGCGCCGGCGGCGAGCACCACCTGATCGGCGACGATCTCGCCCTTCGTGGTGCGGGTCCGCACGGCGCCCGCGCCGGCCGGTTCGAGCGCGAAGGCCTCCGTGCCGCATCGAACGGTTGCGCCTGCCGTCTCGGCCATCGCGACCACCTCGCGGGTGAAGAGCAGCGGGTCGAGATGGCCGTCGTCCGGATAGAAGACCGCGCCGGCCAGCTCGCCGCGGGCGCCGGGGAAGCGCTTCCGGACTTCGTTCGGATCCATGAGGTGCGAGCGCACGCCGAGTGCGTTCTCGGCGGCGCGCGCCTGCACCGCCTCGTCCATTGCGGCCTCCGCCTCATAGGCCTGGACGATGCCGTCGTGATGGAAGCGCCAGCGCTCACCGATCGTGGCGCCGCTATCCGCGGCCGTGGCCGTCACGCGCCGTCCGGCGAGCGCGTCGTGCAGGTCCGCGCTCGCCGTGTGCAGTGCGCGCAGCACCGGTCCGGCGGCCCGGGCGCGGTCGGGAGTGGCGGCGGCGCGGAACAGCCACAACCAGCGCAGCAACGCGGGGCTGGGGCGAGGGGCGATGAAGAAGGGGCTGGAGCTGTCGAACAGCCATCCCAGGCCGCGGCCGAGAGCGCCCGGGGAGGCCAGCGGCTCGACGTCGCTCGGGACCAGCAGGCCGCAGTTGGCGTGGGCGCCGCTCGCGGGTGGGCACACCTCGAGCTCCTTCTCGATGAGGGTGACCGTGGCGCCCGCCTCCGCGAGCCACAGGGCGCAGCAGGCTCCCACCGGCCCGCCGCCGATCACCAGGATGTCGCGATGCTCTGCCATGGCCGTCTCCCCCTCGGGTCGCCGCGATGGGGCTGTGCTCTCGCGGCGGGTGTAGCACCTATGCTAACGAAGTCCTAACATCGAGTCGCTAGCGTACGGCTGCAAGATCTCGGGCGTGCCGCTGCCGTCACCGGCCGGTACGCCCTCCACACGACAGGGATGTGACGGTGGCCAGGGAGAACGTGCTCGTCGTCGACGACGAGCGAGAGATCCTCGAGCTCGTCAAGTACAATCTCGACAAGGAGGGCTTCCACGTCACCGTGGTCGCCACGGGCGAGGACGCTCTGGCTGCGACGCGTGCGAGGATGCCGGACATCATCGTCCTCGACCTCATGCTCCCCGGGGTCGACGGCCTCGAGGTCTGTCGCCGGCTGAAGAACGACTCGAAGACGCGGTCGATCCCCATCGTCATGCTCACCGCCAAGGGCAGCGAGGCCGACGTCGTCACGGGTCTCGAGCTCGGCGCCTCCGACTACGTGACGAAGCCGTTCAGCCCGCGGGTCCTCACGGCCCGGATCCGGGCCGTGCTGCGCCGCGGCGACCAGTCGACGGAAGATGAGACGCCGATCCGCATCAAGGATCTCACCATCCATCCCGGACGGCATCAGGTCGCGGTGAAAGACGCCCCGGTCGAGCTCACCGCCACCGAGTTCCGCATCCTCCTCTATCTGGCCAAGAGGCCGGGTTGGGTGTTCACTAGGCAGCAGATCGTCGATGCCGCCCAGGGGGATGACTCATTCGTGAACGACCGCTTCGTCACCGATCGCTCGGTCGACGTCCACATCGTCTCTCTGCGGCGCAAGCTGGGGTGTTGCGGCGCCTACATCGAGACGGTCCGCGGCGTGGGGTACCGTCTGCAGGACGAGTGACCCGTGCGTAGGCCGCGCCTGTTCTGGCGCCTCTATGCCACCTACCTGCTCATCGTCGTACTGTGCACGGCGACCGTCGGCTTCTACGCCGTGCGTTCCGCCCGGGGCTTCTATCTCGACCACACCGAGATCGAACTGCAGGCCCGCGCCGGCCTCGTCGGTGAGCAGATCGCCGCACAGATCGACGCCGGCACGCCGGAGCAGCTGGAGATGCTCGTCCGGGATCTGGGTGCGGCGTCGGACACACGGATCACGCTGATCTCCGCCGGGCAGCCGGGCGCACCACAAGGGGTCGTGCTCGCCGATTCGGAGACGACGCCCGGCCAGATGGAGAATCATCGCGACCGTCCGGAGTTCCTCGCCGCTCTCGAAGGCCGGACTGGCCGGTCGATCCGCTTCAGTTCGACGCTCGGCGAAGACATGATGTACGTGGCGATCCCCATCGTCGAGGACGGCCGCGTGGCGACGGTCGTGCGCACGGCCGTGCCGCTCACGGCCGTCAACGAAGCGTTGACGACGCTCTACCTGCGCATCGAGCTGAGCGCCGTCGTCGTGGCGCTGGTGGCGGCGGCCATCGGGCTCTGGGTCTCGCGGCGTATCAGTGGGCAGATGCGCGAGATCAAGGCCGGCGCGGAGCGTCTCGCCGCCGGCGATTTCTCGCGCCGGCTCCTCGTCCCTCGCACGGATGAGTTCGCGTCGGTCGCCGAGAGCCTCAACCAGATGGCCGCCGAGCTCGACGACAGGCTGCGCACGCTCACGCATGAGCGCAACGAGCGGGAGGCTGTGCTGTCGAGCATGGTGGAGGGCGTCGTCGCGGTCGACACCGACGAGCGCGTGATCGCCGTCAACGCCGCCGCCGCCGCTCTGCTCGACACCGAGCCGGCGGCCGCCGAGGGCAGGATGATCCAGGAGGTCGTGCGGAACCCCGACCTCCAGCGTGTCGTCGCCCTGACCCTCGACGGTCAGCGTCCGGTCGAGACGGACATCGTGCTGCGGGTCGGCGCCGAGGACCGCGATCTGCAGGCCAACGGCACACTGCTCCACGGCGTGAGCGGCGACGACCCGGCCGTCGGCGCCGTCGTCGTGCTCAACGACGTCACCCGCCTCAAGCGGCTCGAGGCGGTCCGCCGCGACTTCGTCGCCAACGTCTCGCACGAGCTCAAGACGCCCGTGACCTCGATCAAGGGCTTCGCGGAGACACTCGCCGACGGTGCTCTCGAGGACCCGGAGACGGCCCGGCGCTTTGTGGGGATCATCTCCGGTCAGGCCGACCGCCTGAACTCGATCATCGAGGACCTTCTCTCTCTGTCGACGCTCGAGCAGTCGACCGACAGCCCGCTGCTGAAGCTGGAGGAAGCCGATCTCTGTGACGTCGTCGGGGTGGCGCTCGAGGTCTGCGGGCCCAAGGCGGAAGCTCGCCACATCACGCTGAGTGAGACATGTCCGGACTGCCTGCTGGCGCGGGTCAGCCCGCCGCTGCTCGAGCAGGCGGTGGTCAATCTCATCGACAACGCCGTCAAGTACAGCCCCGACGGGAGCGCCGTCCGTATCGTGCTCGAGGAGACCGGGGACGAGATCGTAGTGAGCGTCCTCGACGAGGGCCCGGGGGTGCCGCGCGAGCACCAGCCGAGGCTGTTCGAACGCTTCTACCGCGTCGACAAGGCGCGGAGCCGCGATCTCGGAGGTACCGGCCTCGGTCTCGCCATCGTCAAGCACATCGCACAGGTTCACGGCGGCCGCGTCTCGCTGGACAGCGTCGTCGGGCGCGGCAGCACCTTCCGCATCCATCTGCCGCGCAGCTGAGGTCGGGAACCGCGCTCGCCGCCGCCGGCCCCGGGCGCTCATGACGCGGTCACGCTTCATTCACCGGACCGGTATCCGCCACTCACGAGAACGCAGCGCAATGTGTTCCGCAACCTCACCCAGCGCTCGCGACGCACACATGTCGCACGTCTAGCCTTTCCTCGGACGGCACTCCACCCGGGGGTACCGGACGTACACGACACCGAGTTCGAAGGAGAGGTGCCCATGAGAACACCCAAGAGACGATTCAGCACGCTCGTCGCGGTGACCGCAGCGGTCACGGTCGCACTCGCCGCACTCGCCGGACCCGCCCTTGCGCGGATCACGATCAACGGCGCCGGCGCCACCTTCCCCTACCCGCTCTACACGACGTGGGCCGGGCAGTACAAGGCCAAGACCGGCACGCAAATCAACTACCAGGGTATCGGCTCGGGTGGCGGCATCGCCGCGATCAAGGCCGGGACCGTTCTCTTCGGCGGCACGGATGCTCCGCTGAACAACAGCGAGCTCAAGGCGAGCAATCTGGTGCAGTTCCCGATGTGCATCGGCGGCGTCGTCCCCGTCGTCAACCTGCCCGGCATCGGCGCCGGCCAACTCAAGCTGACCGGCCCCGTGCTCGCCGACATCTATCTTGGCAAGATCAAGACGTGGAACGATTCCCGCATCAAGAAGCTCAACCCGAAGCTGAAGCTCCCGTCGATGGCCGTGGGCGTGGTCCATCGCTCGGACGGTTCAGGTACGACCTTCATTGTCACTAGCTATCTGTCTCGCGTGTCCGGCTCCTGGAAGAGCGCGGTGGGCGCGGACAAGAGCGTCAAGTGGCCGACGGGCGTCGGCGGTAAGGGCAACGAGGGTGTCGCCGCCCTGGTGAAGCAGGCCAAGGGCCGCATCGGCTACGTCGAATACGCCTACGCGAAGCAGGGCAAGATCGCCTGGACCCAGCTCACGAACAAGTCCGGGAAGTGGGTCCTGCCGTCGCTGAAGACCTTCACGCTGGCTGCCGAGAGCGCGCGGTTCTCCGCCAAGAACGGCTTCTACGCCATCATCGTGAACACCGGCGGCAAGAGCTGGCCGATCACCGGCGCGACGTTCATTCTGGTGAAGAAGTCCAACAAGGACTACAAGACCACGAACGCGATGTTCAAGTTCTTCGACTGGTCCTACAAGAACTCGACCGCCAAGAAGTCGGCTTCGAAGCTGAACTACGTCGCCATCCCGCAGACGGTCGTCAAGACCATCGAGGGTGTGTGGCATTCGCAGGTCAAGGCCGACGGCAAGGCTGCCTGGTGAGGCGAGTGTGAAGCGGCCGGGCCCGCCGGTGGACCGGCACGCCCGGCTCTTCCCTGGCAGGCGCACACGTCCGCGTCGGGGCTCCCTGTGCCGAGGGCGGCCCCAGCTCTGACGCCGGGTGCGCCGGGCTCACGAAGGCGGCGACGTCCGGCAGGCGGGCGGGGTCTCGATGGAGACCCCGCCCGCCGCGTCTGCTTGCCTCGCTTCCCCCTGACCCCCCTCTAACCGTCCACTAACAGACGGCAGGTAGCCTGCATGTCCGGTGGCGCTCGCGCTGCCGCTTGCCAGGGAACGACGCGAACGCAAAGACGCGAAAGTGAGGTCACCGAATGAAGAAGACCGTAACCCCGTGGCGCCTGTTGATCGTGGCCGCCGCCATGCTCACGCTGCTCGCGATGGCGTTCGCCATCGGTGCCTGCGGCGGCGACAGCACGGATGACGCCGGCGCTGCGACCACCGACACGATCGTCGGTGCCGGCGCGAGCTTCCCGTACCCGATCTACTCCAAGTGGGGCGAGGAGTACAACGCGACGGCCGGCGTGAAGCTCAACTACCAGTCCATCGGCTCAGGCGGCGGTATCTCGGCCATCCAGGCGAACACGGTGGACTTCGGCGCCTCCGACGCTCCGCTGGAGCAGGCCGAACTGGACGAGAGTGGCTTGGCGCAGTTCCCGATGATCGTCGGCGGCGTGGTGCCGGTGGTCAATCTCGAGGGCATCGCTCCCGACGACATGCGACTGGACGCCGAGACCCTCGCCCATATCTTCAACGGTGACATCACCATGTGGGACGACAAGGCCATCGCCGCGCTCAACCCGGATCTGAAGCTCCCGGCGGAGAAGATCAGCGTGGTGCACCGTTCGGACAGCTCGGGAACCACCTGGATCTTCACCAACTACCTGACCGCTGCTGCCGGTGACGTGTGGAAGGCCGGCGCCGACAAGGAAGTCGCCTGGCCGACCGGTGTGGGCGGCAAGGGCAACGAGGGCGTCGCAGCCAGCGTGCAGCAGCT
>Ga0172369_10001242_pt1 | contig 36950 bp, 35 predicted proteins | sample LakKiv25m_FD_114539 | JGI IMG/M metagenome (GOLD analysis project Ga0172369, IMG submission 114539) | Freshwater microbial communities from Kabuno Bay, South-Kivu, Congo - kab_022012_11.25m | ecosystem: Environmental > Aquatic > Freshwater > Lake | place: Democratic Republic of the Congo... | reverse complement strand
ATCATAATCTTTGAGGGTTCCGGTTATGGTTACTTCACTGGGCCCCCACATCGTAAGATATACATCCGTATTGAACTTAAGAAACGCATCCTCCAGAAACGCCGGCCAAGGGTCCAGGCGGCAGACATGTTTTTTATAGTAGCGCATAATAGCCGCTTGATACTTCTCTCCGTAATCTCCGCTGCGCTCTGACTCCTCAATGGCATTTTTTATCTCAGAAGGCATATGCGCAAGATTCTCTCTCTGGTCCGAATACCAGCGCGAAGAACTGAGGTAAGGGCCGCATAGGATCAACCCTTTTATCCCTATGGGCCTTTTCTCAAGCATGAATAAACATGCCAGCATAGTACCCCAGGAAAAACCCATAATATAAACTTCCCGCAGCCCCAGGCGTTCTCTTACTTCAGTCAGCTCCTCCACATAGTTAGCAGCCGAATAATACGACTTATCTTTAGCCCTGCCGCTCCTGCCGCAGCCAAGCTGGTCATAAAAATATACCGGCCTTTGGTCAGAAAGCTCTTTTACCACCTCCGGAAGGCTTAAAAATCCCGGGCCGCCGTGCAACACAAGCAACGGCACGCCTTTTGCGTTCTCGCCGTAGCAGCTGTACCATATTTTACCATTTTTTGTTTCAATAAAACCTTCAACCATTGCCTTATTCCCTCTTATGCTCTGGATCCCTGCCTAACGGAAGGCTCGTCTATCCCTGTGTATCAAAATAATTTCTGGTTAGATTCTAACTTTCTCGACGTCTATTATAATGGAAAGGAGAACAAAATGAAAGAGCTAATACCCGAAGAATTAATAGGACACAAGATATTCCTACTAAGAAGCCAAAAGGTTATGTTAAGCTTACATCTTGCAAAACTTTACGGCGTTCAAGTAAAAGTCTTAATGCAAGCGGTAAAACGCAATAACGAAAGATTCCCTGAAGATTTTATGTTCCAGCTAACTCCGAAAGAAGCTCAATCTTCAAGGTCACAATTTGTGACCTTGAACAATAAGGATCTTAAGCGGGGTAAAAACTTAAAATACCTGCCCTATGCCTTCACTGAACAAGGCGTATCCATGCTTTCCAGCGTCCTACATAGTAAAAGAGCTGTGCAAATTAATATAGCGATTATGCGCACATTTGTAAAATTAAGACAAATTTTGTCAAATAACAAAGAATTGGCCTATAAGCTAGAGGAGTTAGAAAGAAAAGTCTCTATGCACGATGACAATATCCGGAATATTTTTGAAGCCATACGCCAACTTATGGCACCTCCCGAGAAACTCAAGCGCAGAATAGGATTTCATATAGATTAGCTGCTATATTTATTTACGCTTCGGGGTCCTACCGCTGAAGATGCCCCTCTTCATCGTCACCCCTCGGTGGGCAACGCTAAATCAAAAATATTATATAACTTTTTCTATAGATGATTTGATAAAATCAACATCTTTCATCCTGGTATTAGGAATATTTACTTCGCCTATACTGGATACGCCCTTAGTGCGAAGAATATCACCGATATACTTAAAACACGTTTTTACTCCGGCGCCGCTTCCCGAAGTAAGCAGGACAATCACTTTTTTATTGTTTAATCCCGTAACTTTATCTAAATATGTACTAATGGCTGGCGTAGGGGCAAATGCCCATACAGGTAAGCCTATAATAACAGTATCAAAACTGCTTGCATCAAACAACGCTTCTTCTATCTCGCATCTTTTCTTGAATCTAGCTGCCATGCACTGGCCAAGGAAAGAAGTTATTTCCTCTTTTGGTTTTAGCCTTTGAATCTTTAATTCAGATTTCTTTTCCAAAACTTCTTTAAATATAGCAATTACTTTCTCAGTGATACCACTATAGGAATAATAAGTTATCAGTGTCTTCATCTTCTCCTCCTATTCTTACGACTCGGGGTCCTGCCGATGCGGCACCCCTTGGCAAACAACATAAAATCACCCATTCACTAAATCAAGGGTGTCCCCTTTGAGAGCGTCCTCCAATTTCCTATAGCAAAATTGAACCAGCACCTTTATTTACAGAGATACCATTTAACGAATAAACTTGTTCTTGAAGCCAAGCAGAAGCAGATCTAAAATATGATTCGTAATTTTGTAACTCTTTTGACATCTCTTTTATGATCTGTGGGTCTTTTAAACGCCTACCATAGTCTCCCCACATCTTATGAATAACATAATTACGTTTCTCAAGAATCGCCCTTAGGTATTTTGCTTGCTCATCAGATAGAGGATAATTTTCATTCATCTGTTTAATCAAAGTCCCAAGAGATACCTTATATAAGTTGTCTATATCCTGACTAACATTATCTAGAGCCTCATCAAACTTCTTCATTGCGACAACCACTTTCCCAATGCCACCTGACCAATTTCGCGTTGCTTGTTTCTTTTGCTCCAAATTAGCTTTATGCTTATTCCATTTTACAGGATGAAGCAAAAAAGCAATGCTATATTCAATATTTGAACAGTGATGAGCACATACTCCAAATAATCTGTACACTTTGTCTAAATCTTCAGATTTTTCTAATATCATCTAAGTAATTTCGGGAGCACATCACTTAATCATCTTTTCCCGATAAATTAAGTGTTGTATTCTTAAAGATCGCTCTCGCCGCCTCTTTTTTCTCCTCTCGCTTGAATTGTTTTAATCGTTCCTTAGTCAAAATATTTTGTTGCTGCAATCCTACAGCATTCAAAACAAGAGTAAGTATAATCAAATACGTACCTATAGTCATATTCCATGTTTTAATTAACCTGCCTGCCAATATAATTAAAATTAACATTATAATAAGAAGCTTATCTAAAATATCTTTGCTAATAATTACCGTAAATACGCTCAAGCATATTATAAGAAATAACTCACTGAAAAATGCTGATATTTTCTTGTTCTTCATATTTATCATTTCTATCCTCCATATACAAAATCAATTAACAGATCTAAGTAAACAGGTATTTAAGTACATCTATTTTGCTCGAGGGATATTGGGGAGCGCGCATTAGAAAACTTTCGGCAGATGAGTGCGAGGAATTACGACGAACAAAGGACCTCTCGAATACATAGGTCATCCGGGAGTGAGTCGTAAACCGAAGCACTCGGCGAAAGTTTTTGAGCGCGCGGAACAATATCCCGAAGAGCAAAATATCAAACAGCATCTTATAGCCAAAACCAGGGACAGTCCCCTACGGGGACAGTCCCTGTATTAAATAATTAGCATTGCGTCGCCGTAACTGTAAAACCTGTATTTCTTCTCCACTGCTTCCTGATACGCCTGTTTCATCAGCTTTTCTCCGCCGAAAGCGCAGGCCAGCATAAAAAGCGTAGTCATCGGAAGATGAAAGTTGGTCAACAGGCAATCCACTAATTTAAACTTATACCCAGGATAAATAAATAAATCGGTATTGCCCTCTTTGCGTCCCTCGGCATATGTTTCCAACGTCCTTAAGGCAGTAGTGCCGACAGCAATAATCCTGCCTTTATCGGCTTTGACCTGTTTAAGCTTGACGATAGTTTCATCGGGTACCAGAAAATACTCCGGCTCCATCTTATGCTCAAGTATATTTTCACATCTTACCGGCCTAAATGTTCCTAAACCGACATGCAAAGTTACATAAGCCAGCTGAATTCCTTTAGCAGGCAGATCCGCAAGCATTCTTTCCGTAAAATGCAGTCCGGCAGTCGGCGAAGCAAGCGCGCCTTCAGTTTTGGCATAAACCGTCTGATAATAAATTTTATCCGAATCAACGGGTTCTCGCTTAATATAGGGTGGCAAAGGCACAACGCCATAATTGTAAATTATATCCGCCTCAGGCTGTTTAAAACTAATCTGGCCCCTGGCGCTTAAATGCCCGGAAACCTTTCCTTCGGCGAAAATAATCTTTTCCCCGGCCTTCGTGCGGCTTGGCTGGACCAGGCAGGAAAATGTTGTACCGTTTAAACGCCGGGTAAGCAAAATCTCAACCCTGCCTCCGGTTGTTTTCTTGCCCATTAAGCGGCAAAGCAGGACCTTGGTATCATTAAGAACCAATAAATCCTTTGCTTTAAAGAAACTTCCAACATCTTTAAATATGCTATGGGTAATCTTGCCGGTTTGCCGGTTTACAATCAATAATCTCGCCTCTTCTCTGCTTTCCAGAGGATACTGGGCAATCAATTCTTTAGGGAGTGGATAATCAAATTCGGAAAGTTTAAGCATTGTTGATATGGAGGATTTTAGATTAGTTCAAGTAACCGATTACCTGTTCGGACAAATCGTCAATTGAGAAAAGGACTATGCCGTCAGGGGCCAGGCCAGTAATCATGCGGTATTGGTTAAAGAACAGGTCCGGGTTGTTTTTCATTAAAAACAGCCCTATGCCGATATATATCTTTCCCTTGCCGCGGTGCCCAAGGCTGGATTTGACTATCTCTTTTGCGTATTGATTATCTTTAGTGTAAGACATTAGTATTACATAATCAACGATCCCCTCCTCAAGCCAGCCTGACCAGTCCTGAAAGGCATTGGTATATGCGCGTTCGGTTAACGGGATAACCGCGCAGGAAACCTCCAAATCCGCGGATTTGACCTTAACTAAATTTGAAATTTTACGCACCAGATCCGTAACCTGCTGGCGTTTCCAATTATCCCAGGCCAGATACTCGTCTTCATTATTCAATGTATCCAAAGGATTAAGCCCGGTCTTATCTTTAAAACGTTCCACATTTTTTACCCCATAACCATAAGTTAAACCGAATTTCTTAAATCTTGAGCCCGGGACAAACGGAACAGGCGAGGGATAACGGATATAATCCAGGTGTACTCCGCTGATCAGCGGATAGCGGTTGATAATTTCATTAACCACGGTCAGGATATACTCCTCTATCCGCGGGTCTCCCGGCTCTAAAAATATCTGGTCCTCTCTAAGGTAATATTTATCCAGCTCCGTATTGGAGTCGGTTTTTGACCCTCTCTGATACTGGTCCAGGGTCAAAATTGAGCTTCCGTATTTCTTCAGGATATCCGCCTTCTCATTCTTGCCTAAACTTAAAACATTTACCCAGGCAAAGACTTTTATATTATTGCCTTGCGCCTCCCTGAGCAATAAATCCAAGCTATCCATTCCTGAGGCCTTGACCATATCATCATATTTAGTTCTATCGCAGATCCTGGAATCATAATAGGCGTTGCCTGACTGGAAAAATTGCAGGTAAATTTCATCTATCTTTGCCTTTTTACACTGGGCAATCAAATTGCTTACTCCGTCCTTGGCATAAAGCACCTTCTTGCTTGAAAATACCGAAACCCAGATACCCCGGGCCGGGCCTTTTTTAACAGCCGCTTCTTTATTTTGAGCAAAAACCAGGCTTAAACTTAATAAACAGCATGCCGATAATAAAACCAGTATTTTCTTTTTCATTTTTTCACCTTAATCTTGCGTTCGGCCTCGGAATAACTGCAACCGCAATATTTTTGGCAATAGATCCCTTTATTTCTGGCTTCTTCGTGCGCCTGCCTGAATCCAACACGGAAGTCTTCGTAATAAAAACTTACTCCTGCCTCTTCGCCAGCCTGATTGCCTAATTGCTTAAGCGACTCCTGGCTCTGGTATGGGCTGACTAATAAAGTTGAGCTAAACGCATCAAAACCATTTTCTTTAGCGTATAAAGCTGTCCTGGTCAAACGTATTTTCCAACAATACCCGCAACGTTCCGGCGCACAGAGATTAGCCCCGATTGCTTCAGTGAATTCTGCTGGCAGATACTCAGGGTAGTCAACCTCAAGTCGCAGCTCTTTACTTAAAGTCAAAACCGCATCCTTACGCCTCTCATATTCGCCGATAGGGAAAATATTAGGATTATAATAAAATCCTTTTGCCTTAAAGCCTTGGCCATTCAGCCTTTTTAAAGGGTAAATCAGGCATGGAGCGCAGCAGATATGCAGTAGGATTTTCATTTCAAAAAAACAACTAAAAGATCTCTTCCTGTTGCTCTTTATTAAACCTTAAACCAAAATGCTCAAAAGCCTTCTTTGTGGCAAGCCTGCCGCGGGAGGTGCGTTTTAAATATCCCGCCTTTAAAAGATACGGCTCAACTGTATCGGCGATAGTATCCACCTCTTCATTCAGGCTGGCTGCCAGAGACTCTATTCCCACCGGGCCTCCGCCAAACGACTCTAAGATAAGCTTTAAAACCTTGCGGTCTAAATCATCAAAACCCGCCTGGTCTATACCAAGCTCATCAAGGATCTTAGAGGCCGCCGGCTGATCAACCTGTTTAATCTTAAGCACCTGGGCATAATCGCGCACGCGGCGTAAAAGGCGGTTAGCAATGCGCGGGGTGCCTCTGGCGCGGCGGGCAATCTCTAATGCCGCGCCCTCGTCAACCTCTACCGCCAATAAGGCGCTTGAGTTCTTTATAATCTTAGCCAGATCTTCTATTTTATAGAAATCAAGGCTGTAAAATATGCCGAACCTCCCCCGAAGCGGAGCAGCCAAAAGCCCGGTGCGCGTAGTCGCTCCGATTAAGGTAAAGGGCTTAAGATTGAATTTGATAGTTTTGGCATAAGGCCCTTTATCAATCACAAAGTCAATCTGGAAATTCTCCATTGCCGGATATAAAAACTCTTCGACCACCTTGGACATGCGGTGAATTTCATCGATAAAAAGAATGTCTCCGGACTCCAGGTTCGTCAATATTCCAATTAAATCTCCGGCGCGCTCGATTGCCGGGCCGCTGGTAGCGGTAATCTTGGCGCCCATTTCATGCGAAATAATATGGGACAAAGAAGTCTTGCCCAGCCCGGGAGGCCCGCTTAAAAGCACATGCTCCAGCGGCTCCTTCCTTTGCTTGGCCGCCTGGATCGCAATTTTTAAGTTATCCACGATATCTTTATGCCCGACAAATTCAGAAAACTTCTTCGGCCTTAAAGATATGTTTAGGACCACATCCTCTTCGGATTCCTTGATATCAGCGATAATCGGATTGGGCTTAAGCAGGGTTTTCCTGGTCTCTTCGCTCATAGGGTATGATATTTTCCTTATTCCTGGATATAATTATATCCTCAAATGCCGCGTCCTGCCGGGCGACGATCTCTTTCATTTTCGCCAGTTCCAGGATCGCCAGAAATATTACAATTATCTCAAGCTTGTCCTTTGCTTTACTAAACAGGGCTGAAAGTTTTACATCTGTTTCAACCAGTAACAGGTGCAGGATATCATGCACCTTCTGTTCAACGGTAAACTGGTCTTTGATTACCTCATAAAAAACCTCTTTGGGGATATCTTTTAAGGCCTGGGAAAAGGCGCTGATCAGATCAAAGATGCTCGCTTCAAAATATTTATCATCTTCTTTGGCAGCTGCCTGGGCACCGGCAGGAAGCTCTGTCTTTGGCCGCTTAAAAACATCCTGCTGGCTGAGCTCTTTTTCCCTTAGATTATCGGCGATCTGTTTGAATTTCTCATACTCCAGGAGCCTCTTTACCAGCTCAGCGCGCGGGTCCTCCTGCTCCTCTTCGGCCGACGTCTCGCTTGCCGGAAGCAGCATCTTGGATTTTATCTGCATAAGGGTGGCGGCCATTACCAAAAAATCCCCTACGGTATCCAGATCCAGAAGCTGCATAAAATTGATATACTCCAGGTATTGCTGGGTAACCTTAGCGATAGGAATATCGTAAATATTAAGGTGGTCTTTCTTCACCAGGTACAACAGCAGGTCTAGCGGGCCCTCGAACATATCTAAACGTATTTTATAATTCATATTATAATTTAAGTAAGCCCTTTACTTCATCCATGGTTTTTTTGGCAAGGCTTGAGGCCTTTAAGTTTCCGGCGGAGAGAATCTCCCGGATACGCTTTTTATCTTTCAGCAATGCCTGCCTTTTTTCCTGTATTGGGGCCAATAGATCAATTATCTTATCCGCCAATTCTTTTTTGCATGAGGTACAACCAGTTAAGGATTTAGAACAACGCTGCTCCATATCTTGCTTTGTCTCCGGGAAAAATACCGCATAATAACCAAAAACATTGCATTTATGCGGATGCCCGGGGTCACTTAAATGTATGCGCTGCGGGTCAGTGAACATGTTTTGTATTTTTTTCCGGATTATTTCCGGCCCTTCGGATAAAGCGATATAATTATTATAGCTTTTGCTCATCTTGCGGCCGTCTAAGCCCAGAAGCCGGGTAGTCTCGGTAAGCAGGGCCTTTGGTTCGGGAAAACAATTTGTTTTGTAAAGATGGTTGAATTTACGCACGATCTGGCGGGTTAACTCCAGGTGCGGCAGCTGGTCTTCGCCTACCGGCACGGCATCCGCCTTATAAAGCAGGATGTCAGCGGCCTGCAAAACCGGATACCCCAAAAAGGCATAGGTGCTTAAATCGCGGTTAGTTACTTCGCGCAGTTGCTCTTTATAAGTAGGGCAGCGCTCCAGCAATCCAAGAGGGGTAATTAAAGACAGGACAAAAGAAAGTTCGAGATGCTCCGGTACCTGCGATTGAACAAAGATTGTTGACCTCTCAGGATCGATACCGCAAGAAAGCCAGTCAATAACATTATCCAGCGTATTTTCTTTAAGGCTCTCCGGGTTTTCATACTCTGACATAAGCGCATGCCAATCCGCGGCCATAAAGAAACAGTCATATTCACTCTGGAGCTTTGCCCAGTTGGATAAGGCTCCGACTAGATGCCCCAGGTGTAACTTGCCTGTAGGCCGCATCCCGCTTAATATTTTCTTTTTCATAGCGTCCTGGCGATTTTTTCTATTTCGTAAGCCTCGATGGTATCGCCTTCCATTAACTGGTCAAAACCGCTGATCGCTATTCCGCATTCAAACCCTTCAGCGACATCACGCACATCATCCTTAAAACGCTTCAGGCTTGAAAGCTTTCCTTCAAAAGCAACCTGGCCGTTACGCACCACCGTAACCAGGCTGTTGCGGTTAATCTTGCCCTTGGTTACGATACATCCGGCGATTAGCCCGGAACGGGAAAGCTTAAACATCTGCTTAACCTCGGCCTTGCCTAAAAACACCCTCTTAAGTTTAGGATCGAGCATGCCCTCTACCGCAGCCTTTATATCATTAGCCAGCTCATAAATTATATTGTATATTTTTACTTCGATGCCTTCTTTAGAGATCAGCTCCTTGGCCAATTCATCGGCGTTGACATTAAAACCCACGATCAGGGCATCGGAAGCGACCGCTAAAATCACATCTGAATTGTTAATATTGCCTACCCCGGTATGAATCACTTCAATCTTTATCTCAGAAACATTTAACTTATCCAGAGTATCCTTAATCGCCTCAAGCGAACCCTGAACATCAGATTTAATGATCAGTTTAAGCTCTTTGATTTTTCCTTCAACAATTTGATTATGCAGGTCTTCCAGGCTTACCCTTTTTACGGTTTTTATCTGTTGCTGCCTTTCTTTTTCCACGCGCGCCTGGACTAAATCCTTTGCCTGCCTTTCATCCTCAATCACAAAAAATTGCTCGCCCACCTGCGGGATTCCGCTTATCCCTAGTATCTCTACGGGAGAAGCCGGCCCGACAGAGGTTACTGACTGGCCCCGGTCATTAAGCATTGCCCGGATTTTTCCATATAAATTACCCACGATTATATTCTGGTTAAGATGTAACGTGCCGTTTTGCACAAGCAGCGTAGCTACCGGGCCCCTGCCCTTAGCCATCCTGGCCTCCACAACTACTCCGTTTGCCGGACGGTTAGGATTTGCTTTTAACTCCATTATTTCCGCCTGCAGCAGGATCATCTCAAGTAAATTATCTATCCCTTCACCGGTCTTAGCGGAAACCGGCACAGTGATGGTTTTTCCGCCCCAGTCTTCAGCGCTTAAACCGGCTTGCGATAACTGTTTCTTCACCATATCAATATCCGCCTGCGGCTTATCTATTTTATTTATAGCGACAATAATAGTTACTCCGGCAGCGTTAGCATGGTCAATTGCCTCCTGGGTCTGCGGCATAATCCCGTCATCAGCAGCAACCACTAAAACCACAATATCGGTAATCCGCGCTCCGCGGGCACGCATAGCGGTAAATGCCTCATGTCCGGGCGTATCCAAAAAGGTGATTTCCCCTGCCGGCAGGTTGACCCGGTAAGCGCCGATATGCTGGGTAATCCCTCCGTGCTCACCTTCGGCAACCTTAGTCTTGCGTATAGCATCAAGCAAAGAGGTCTTGCCGTGATCAACGTGGCCCATAAAAGTAACTATGGGCGAACGCTTCTTAAGATCACCGGGCTTATCTTTTTCTTTATGCTCCTGTAAGGCTATTTCTTCGGCATTAGGGGCTTTCTTGATCGCGCAGTTATACTTTAAACACAGCTTACTCACAGCCTGTTCATCCAGGGCCTGGTTGATCCCAACCATTATCCCCATACCCATAAAATGTTTTATGAGAACGCTTGATTTCTCCTGTAATTTCACCGCTAAATCTTTAAGCGTAATGGGAAGTTCAATCTCGATCTCTTTATCAGGAGCAGCTGCAGCCTTAACCTCAACAACAGGCTCTGGTTTTACCTCGGGGGCTATCTTAGTTTTAACCTCATGCTTTACTTCTACTTTGTGCGCTGCACCCGTCTCTACCGGATGAGCCGGTACGTGCTTGTGCGCTGCACCCGATTCAATAGGATGAATCGGTACGCGCCTCTGCGCAGGCTTAATCTCTATTTTAACCTCAGCCTTTGTTTCATGTTTTACCGCAGGTTTAATTACCGGATGGACTACTTCTTTCTTCTTTTTTGCGGTAACCTTGGTTTTAAGCGGTTTTACTACAGCTTTAGGCTTCAAAACATGGGCCTTTGAAGTTGCCTTTTTAGCTGTAGGTTTAACTGACTTTTTCACTGCTGTTTTTTCTTTTTTTACCTTGGGCATAATCTCTCTCCCTTAAGCTACCTGCAAACAAACCTTTATACTAAAACTAAAGTAATTTTTTTGCCTCTGCGATTATCTTTTGCGCTTTTTTCTCTCCGATACCTTTAATATTTAGCAGCCCTTCTTCTTTTGCTTTAATTATATCATCGAGGCTCTTAATCCCTGCTTCTTTTAAACTTTCTATGATCTTCTCGCCGACTCCGGAAAGATCATCCAGGCAAGAGCCCTCTTTCTTGGCCGCCTTCTTAGTTTCCTTTTTGGCCTCTTTCTTAACCTCTTTTTTACTTTCTTTCTTAACTTCTTTTTTGGCCTTCTTTGCCTTGGGCTCCTCTTCTTGGGCCTCTTTTGCCCCTGGCTGAACAGCTTTGTCTTCTTCCTTTTTCCCGCCCAGCGCCTCAGCGGCGATCATGCTCTTGGTACGGATGTCCAACTCCCATCCTACAAGCCTGGAGGCCAGGCGCACATTTTGGCCATGTTTGCCGATACTTAAAGAAAGCTGGTCGTCATCTACAATAACCTCAGCCTTCATCTTCTCCCTGTCTAACTTGATCTCGGAAACCTTGGCCGGGGAAAGCGCGGCTTTAATATATTCACGCACATCTTCATTATAACGCACAATGTCAATCTTCTCGCCCTGCAATTCATTGACAATATTCCTTACGCGGTTTCCGCGCATGCCTACACAAGCCCCTACTGAATCAACTTTATCGTTTTTTGAGCAGACCGATATTTTAGTACGCTCGCCTGCCTGGCGGGATATAGCCTTTATCTCGACGATTCCCTCGTAAATCTCAGGCACCTCCAATTCAAATAATTCCTTGACCAGGTTGGGATGCGCGCGCGACAAAATAATCTGCGGCCCCTTAACATCCTTTTTTACTTCAACAACATAAGCCCGGACTCGCTGGCCCTGTTTAAACTCCTCCTTAGGGCTCTGCTCGCGTTTGAGCAGGACACCTTCGGCTTTACCTAACAAGTCAACAATTACATTGCCCTTTTCAAAACGGTAAACCGTGCCGCTGACAATCTCTCCCACGCGGCTCTGAAACTCCCCGAAAACCACATCCTTTTCCGCCTCACGCATCTTCTGGATAATTACCTGCCGGGCGGTAGAAGCGGCAATGCGGCCAAAATCAATATTAGTCACTTTTTCGTTGTTGCGAAAAGCGCGGATCTCTCCCGTAGAGCGGTCGATCTCTACCTTAAACTCTTCATCCGGCTTTAAATCAATTACCCTTTTAGCAGCGCTAAGCATAGCGCTTTCCACTGCCTCGAGCATAATCTCTTTCTTAATCCCCTTTTCACGTTCAATCTGTTCAATAATCGCTAAAAGCTCATGACTCATTTTAATTTCTCCATTATTTAAATTACCAGTTTTGCCTTGTTTATTTTAGCCAAGGGAACCTCTAATGCCCCGTTCGGCTGTTCGATAAATACGGAATGCTCTTCTGCCTTGCTGATTACCCCTTTCCACTCACATTTGCCGCCAATTAAATCATTAAGAAAAAATACCGCCTGTTTATTCAAACAGCGCGTAAAATCCTCTTTTGTCTTCAGTGGCCTGTCAAGCCCGGGAGAGGAAACCTCTAAGTTATACTGCCCGGATAAAATATTTCTTTCATCCAGCGCCTGGCGTATCAGGCGGTTCAATAAACCGCACTCCCCTAAACTGATCCCTCCCTGCGGCCTATCTACAAGCAGCCCCAATAATAATCCGGAAAGCTCCTGCCTGAAAATAATATCCACCAAAACAAAACCTTGCGCCAAAATCAGCTCTTTAACTAAAAGACTTATTTCCTGCTTCAAGCTCTCCCTGTCCATAAACACCCGCCTAATCTACGCTTACCGGCAAGTTATCCTTCAAGCTGTTTATTAGTATAACTGGTTCTCGCCTTGATTTTATTATAACAACGCAAAGACTGTCCGGTAGCCTTTAGTTCAGTAGGGCCGTTTTCCCCCTGGCCTACAATAAAAATATCATCAAGCTCATAATCCTGGCCCTTTCTAACCTCGCTGACCTGTACCAGGCGGCGCGAGCCATCGGATAACCTGACCATATGGATGACCAGGTCCACGGCGGAGAGAATCTGCCTGCGCGCTACATCGCTTGAGACATTCGGGTTGCCTAAAAGCGCCAACATCTCAAGCCGGTCCATAGCATCATAAGTTGAATTAGCATGCAAGGTAGTCATAGAGCCGTCATGCCCGGTATTCATCGCCTGGATCATATCCCAAAGCTCCTCCGCACGCACCTCTCCGATAATAATCCGGTCAGGCCGCATATGCAGGGCATTCTTTAATAATGTACGCATGGAAATCTCGCCTTTGCCTTCAATATTCGGGAGGCGTGTCTCAAGCGGCACAAAATGTTTGTGATTAAAATTGAGCTCCCGGGTATCTTCAATGGTAATAATTCTTTCTTTATCCGAAATATGCCCGGCCAGTGCATTTAACATGGTCGTCTTTCCGGAACCGGCTCCGCCGCAGATTAAGATATTTAACCGGGAGCTAACGCAGGCCTTCAGGAAATCCGCTACCATAAGGTTAAGCGTCTTTAAGCGCACCTGATCATCGAGGGTTAAAAACCGGTAAGACATCTTCCTGATGGTTAATAAGGAGCCAATGGTAGAAACAGGGCTTTTGACAATATTGACCCTCGAGCCGTCCTTTAAACAGGCATCTACGCATGGCTCTAAACTGCTCACCCTTCTTCCGGAATAATCAAGGATGCGTTCAATAAAATAGGCAAGGTGCGCCTCATCGGCAAAGGTAATTTCAGTCAATTCTATTTTTCCATTACGCTCCACATAAACCTGCTTGGGGCCGTTAATCATGATTTCCGAAATGCTCCCGTCTCTAAGCAGTATGCCGATTGGCCCGAGTTCAAGAAAATAAGCAACTACCTCATTCAAAAGCTCCTCTTCCTGAAGCCGGGATAATTGCGCTTTATTATCCCGGGCTATCTCCTTAATAACATGGACAACAGAAACCACAAAAGCCTGGTCTTTACCTTTTGAAAAATCAAGCTTAATCCCGCCCTGGGGATCGGTTAATTTTACCAATACCTGTTCAAATAAGCTGCCTTGTTCGTTTGCGGCTGCGGTTTTTTCCGGTATCATTTCTTCCCTTCAAATTTAATTAAACGTTTTATCTCTGACAATGCCTGTTCCTTAGGGCAAATTATCTTCTCTTTACTGCTGTCGCTGCGCAGTTTTATTTCAACAGTATTATCCTTAAGACAGGCGCGGCCGATAATCACCTGAACGGGAATGCCTAAAAGGTCGGCGTCTTTGAATTTAATCCCTGCCCGCTCATCGCGGTCATCCAAAAGCGCCTCCTTACCCGTATCAATCACCTGCCGGTAAATATCCCCGGCTAAATCCATAATCCCCGCATGCGTTACATCCAGGGGAAGAATAATTACATCAAAAGGCGCTACTCCAAGCGGCCAGATAATCCCTGCGCTGTCGTTATTTTGCTCAATCACCGCCGAAATCAGCCTTGAAACTCCGATACCATAACAACCCATAATTATCGGCTTAAGAATCCCCTTGGCGTCAGAAAAATTGGCCTGGATTGCCTGGCTGTATTTTGTCCCTAATTTAAAAATATGGCCGACCTCAATGCAATTTAATTTATCCATTATGGATTTGCATTTAGGGCACTCTTGGCTATCCTCCTCCTTAAAGCTCCTGGCCCCGCCGCACTTTGGGCATGATAAAACTATATCCTCCCCGTCCTGGCTGGGTACCATGAATTCATGCGAGACCTTGCCGCCCATCACTCCTGAATCCGCTTCAGTAATCAGGATTTTCAGGCCCAGGCGAGAAAATATATTTTTATAGGCGCCAAACATCGCCTGATAATTCTTATCCAACCCGGCCTCATCCTGGTCAAAGCTATAAGCATCCTTCATAATAAACTCACAGGCGCGGATCAAGCCGAAACGCGGCCGTATCTCATCGCGGAATTTAGTCTGGATCTGGTATAAAACCAAAGGAAGCTGCCGGTAGCTGGAAACCTGGCTCCTTACTAAATCCGTAATCGCCTCTTCATGTGTCGGCCCCAGGCAGATGCTCCTGCCCCGGCGGTCTTTAAAACCAAACATCACCTGCCCCAGGTCTTTATCCCGTCCGGTTTTCTGCCAAAGCTCAAGAGGGTGCAAAGCCGGAAGCAATAATTCATTTGCCCCGCAGGCATTCATCTCTTCCCGGATCACCTCCTGGATATTCTTCAAAACCCTCAACCCCAAAGGAAGGTAAGTATACACCCCGGCCATAAGCATGCGCACTAATCCTGCGCGCAGCAATAATTTATGGCTGGTTGATTCGGCCTCTTGCGGGTTTTCTTTTAATGTGGGAATAAAGCTTTTACTCCAGAGCATATTGGCCCCTAATCCTTATTAAAAATTTCTCTTGCTAAGGTTATTCCTCTTTTGGCAAACAGCGAATAGAAAGACGGCTGGACTCCCGTAGCCCTGAAACGGCCACTCACCTTGCCGTGCTCAACAACTTCATTTATCTCATAATAAAAAATATCCTCCAGATTTGCCCAGCCGTTCTTGAGCCCGTTTATCTGGGTTACCCGGGTAATCTTACGGCCGCCGTCGGCAAGCTGGTCCTGCTGAATAATTAAGTTTAAAGATGCGGAGATCTGGCGGTGAATCGCCTCTAAGGATATGGGGATACCCGACATTAAGATCATTGTCTCTATGCGGTGCATCACCTCTTGGGGAGAATTCGCGTGAATTACCGAAAGGGCTCCGCTATGCCCGGAGCACATTGCCTGAAGCATATCCAGGGCCTCGGCGCTCCTGATCTCTCCCAGAATAATCCTTTGTGGCCGCATACGTAAAGAATTCTTGAAAAGGTCCCTGATACTGATCTCCCCTTTTCCCTCAATATTGGGCGGCTTGGTCTCAAGCCTGACCACATGGTCCTGCGCCAGATGCAGCTCAGCCGTATCTTCAATAACAATAGTACGCTCATCATTATCAATATAGCTGGAAAGCACGCCTACGGTCGTGGTTTTACCGCTTCCGGTTGCGCCGGCGAAGATCATGTTTACTTTGGCCTTTATACAGGCAACCAGAAAATCCGCCATTCTCTTATCCAGCGTATCCAAAGCGATAAGGTCCTCCGCTCTTTGGATTACCTTAAGAAATTTACGGATAGTTATTGTCGGGCCATCCAGGGCTAACGGCGGGATAATAATATTAACTCGCGAACCATCCGGCAGGCAAACATCCGTGTAGGGCTGCGTCTCATCAACCCTTCTTCTGGTAGGCGCCAGGATCTTTTGAATAACATACATAAGCTGCTGGTCACTGTCAAACCTTATCTCAGTCATCAGCTTTTTCCCGCCCTTTTCCACATATACATTATGCGTACCGTTGATCATAATTTCCGTAACTTCATGATCCATCATTAATTTCTCGATAGGGCCAAAACCGGCAAACTCGTCAACCAATTCATTAATAATAGTTTCCCTGTCCTGCTCTTTAAGCACGCTGCGCGGCTGATTAAGGATCCCCTCGAGGATCTGCCTGACAGTAGCCGCTACCTCCATTTTATTGCCGGAATTTTTAGATAAAACACTGCTGTATCGAGCAATGAAATCTTCGCGCACTCTTCCTTTTAGCGTTTGATGTGCCACGTCTTCTCCTTGGTTTTAAGTTCCTTTAATATAGCCCGTACGCAATCCCCCGGAGCTATTTTCCCGGATATTCTTCCGTGCCTGAACAAAACTCCTTCGTTCTTGCCAAAAGCAACTCCCATATCCGCTTCTTTAGCCTCCCCCGGGCCGTTAACAACGCAGCCCATTATAGCCAATTTCACCGGCCGGTTAAATTGCTTATAATCAATAACCGAGAGCTTCTGCTCCAGCTCTTTTACTATGCCAACCAGATTCACCTTGCAACGGCCGCAGGTAGGACAGCTGATAATCTGCGGGCCAAAATTACGCAGGGATAAAGACTCTAATATGCATTTAGCTGCCCTGACCTCTTCTACCGGCTTTTCAGTCAGGGATACCCTTATTGTATCACCAATCCCCTCCAGAAGTAAAGCCCCTAAAGCCACGCTGGATTTGATAATCCCGCCATAAACAGAACCGGTGGCAGTTAAACCAAGATGTAAAGGATAACTGCAGGCCTTAGAAATCTTGCGATAAGCCTCAATAGTATCCAGGACATTATTTGCTTTAAGCGAAATTACGATATCATTAAATTTAAACCCCTCAACCATTTTTACATAACTCAGGCAGGCAGAGACCATTTTATCGCTCATTAAAGATTTCCTTGGCCCTGCCTCTTTTACCGATCCGGAATTAAGCCCGATGCGCAAAGGGATACCGGCCGCCTTTAATGCGGAAACAACTGAGGCTACCTGCTCTTTTTTGTAAATATTACCCGGATTCAACCTTATTTTATCCGCCCCATTATCAATTGCGGCAATTGCCAGGCGCCAATCAAAATGAATATCCGCCACAAGAGGCAATTTCACTTTCGCTTTAATCCGCTTTAAGGCCGCCGCGTCCTCAAAATCATTGATAGCCAGGCGCACAATCTGGCATCCCGCATCCTTTAATTGATTGATCTGGATAACCGTATTTTCTACATCAGAGGTCCGGGTCTTGGTCATTGACTGGATCACGACAGGATTTACCCCGCCAATCAAAACACCACCGGCCTTTACAACCTTACTCTTCCTTCTTACGATATCCATTTATTTGCCCATAAATTTACTTATCTTATCGCCGTAAAGCCTTAATATATCGTTGTAAGTAACTAATAAGGCTATTGTAATCATCAGGGTAAAACCGACATTATTCACTATGTTCTCTGACTTGACCCCCAGCGCCTTCTTCCTCAATTTTTCCAAACCCAGTAAAAATATATGCCCGCCGTCAAGTATAGGCAGCGGCAAAAGGTTAAATAACGCCAGGCTTACGCTTAAAACCGCGATCAAATGCATCACCGCGATTATCCCCAGTTTTGCCGTCTTGGAGGTAATGTAAAATATACCCAGCGGCCCGGTTACGGAATCGCGCACGGACATTTTGCCGCTGACCAACATCCATAACCCCCTGTAAGTCATAAAAGTCAAATCTATGGTTTTTTTAACCCCGAGATAAGCCGATTCGAAAAAACCGTGCCTGACTTCGACAATTTCATCAAAAGGGGAAATACCGATAATCCCTAAGGAGTGCTTCTCCCCCAACTCATCCCACAAAACCTTATCCTTAATCGGTACCTTAAATTTCAACTCCTGGTTATCGCGCAAAACCGAAAGCTCCACGCTCTCCTTTACTTTTCTTTTCTTGATCTGGCGCTGCAGGTCATCCCATAAATCAACCCTCGTGCCGTCTATAACAATAATCTTGTCCCCTACCGCTAAACCCGCCTCTTTAGCTCCGTAGCCGTCAATTAAACCGCCTACTTTACTAGTCAGGCTGGGGTAACCCGCGAAAAAAATGCACCAGAAAAATAAGAAACCGAGCAGGTAATTTAAGAACGGCCCGAAGAAAATAATTTGAAAACGGCTCCCTACGCTCTTGGAGAGGTATTCATCGCTCTGGCCCTTATATTCTGACCGGCTGTCTCCCGCCATCTTTACGTAGCCGCCTAAAGGAATCAGGCTTACGCTGTATTCAGTGTCATTTTTCTTTGTCTTAAAAATCTGCGGGCCAAATCCCAAAGAAAAATTCTCAACGCGCACTCCATTCTTGCGCGCGGCGATAAAATGCCCGAATTCATGCACGATAATAAGCAGGCTTAAAATAAAGATAAAAATAAGTACGCTAATCATATTTAATTTAAAATCAGCCGCCTATGCGGGCAGCTTCTTCCCTGGCCCATGAGTCGGCAGCGATTATATCCGCAAGGCTGGGATCAGCTATTCTTGCGTGGCGCCGCATCACCTTTTCTATTATTTTCGGAATAGTCAAGAAATCTATGCGCTTGTTTAAAAAATTGAACACACTAACCTCATTAGCCGCATTTATTACCGCCGGCATAGTCCCCAGCTGCCTGGCTGCCTGGTAAGCTAGGGCCAAACAGGGAAATTTCTTTAGATCCGGTTTTTCAAAATGCATTTTATTCAAACGGTAAAAATCTATTCCCGGAAGCTTATTTACCAGGCGCCCCGGATACGATAAAGCATACTGGATAGGTATGCGCATATCCGCTGCTGAAAGTTGCGCCATGATTACCCCGTCGATAAACTCAACCATGGAATGAATCAACGCCTCAGGATGAATCAATACCTTGATCTTTTCCGCTGATAAATCAAATAAAAACATCGCCTCGAGCAGTTCTAGCCCTTTATTCATCAGGGTTGCCGAATCAACGGTAATTTTTTTGCCCATCTTCCAGCGGGGATGCCGCAATACTTTTTTCAGGTTAACCTTTTTAAATTGGCTCCCCGGTAAATTTCTTAAAGGCCCTCCGGAAGCAGTAAGGTAGACCCGCCTGACATCTGCCTGCCGGAAACTCCCCAGGCTCTGCCAGATAGCTGACTGCTCGCTATCAACCGGCAGGATGTTTACTTTATGCCGCTTTGCCAGGCGCATAACCAAAGGCCCGGCCATTACCAGGGCCTCTTTATTAGCCAGGGCAATATCTTTACCGCTCTTAATCGAAGTAAGCAGAGGTTTTAGCGCTGCCGAACCGGAAATAGCGAACATCGCCAGGTCAATCCGGCTATCTTTGACCATTTCATTCAAGCCCTCTTCCGCGCAGAAAATTTTTACTGAAGAGCCTAAACCAGCGCGAAGCTTACCAGCCGCCTGCTCGTTTCTTACACATACAAGGCGCGGCTTAAATTCTCTTATCTGTTGTTTTAAAGTAACGATATCCGAATTAACGCTCAAGGCCTCAACCTTGAACTCTTTCGGCAGGCTCTTGACCACCGAAAGCGTGCTTTGGCCTATTGAGCCGCTTGAGCCTAGAACCGCGATTCTCTTCATCTTACTATTACGCTAAGATAGAAATAAAATACCGGCGCGGTAAATAACAAACTGTCAATCTGGTCCAGCACGCCGCCCATACCCGGAAAGATCTTGCCCGAATCTTTAATCTGGCAGTCCCTCTTAAGCAAGGACTCAGAAAGGTCGCCCAGTTGGCCAAGCACCCCTAAACCGACTGCCACAAACAACAACTGCCCATAGCCAAATGGCAGGAATGATTTACTGGCTAAGGCGCCTAAAATACTGAATAATAATCCTCCGAGCGCTCCCTCAACGGTCTTCTTTGGGCTGATATGCTGCATCAAAGGGACCTTTCCCCACCGGCTTCCCACTAAATATGCCCCGATATCCCCCAGCTTGATAATTAACAATAAAGCCACCAGGAAACCAAACCCTCCGGATAGATATCGTATTTTTATAATAAAACTAAAGAACCAGGCAACATAAAGTATGCCAAAAAGCGTAGTTGATATATCCACGATCACCCCGGATGAGTCCCGGCGTTTAAACTGCATAATCAGGATAAAAAACAAGGCCAGGACAATAAAAAGCAGCTCCCAGCTTTTAGTCGGCTCAAACCTGAACATAATCGACAGCGGGATAACCGCCCCCATGCCGATACCGAAATATTTATAGATCTTTATCCCTTTTTTCTCAAGCATCGCGAAATATTCATATAATCCGGCGACGATAAAAATTGTAGCCGCTAATCCGCAGAGCCAGTCGAAAAATACCACTACTGAGATAATGCTGATTAATACCGCTGAACTGATTATCCTTTTAGCAAACATTTAATCCTCCGAACCTGCGATCTCTTTTTTGATATTCGCTGATCGCTTCTTTTAAATCATCCATACCGAAATCCGGCCAGTATTTCCTGGGAAAATAAAACTCAGAATACGAAAGCTGCCAAAGCAGAAAATTACTGATGCGCATCTCCTCGCTGGTGCGGATTAAAAGATCGGGATCAGGAATATCCGCGGCGTAGAAATAACGGCTGAATTGCTTTGCGTCCAGCTTCTCAATGTCGGCCTTGCCGGTTAATGCATCTTTGGCGAATTGTTTGACGGCATCCACAATCTCCTCCCTGCCTCCATAATTTAAAGCCAAAACAATAGTCAAGCCGGTATTGGCGCGGGTCTTCTCTTGGGCCTTTTTAATCTTCGCCTGGAGATATTTAGGAATAGGCTCGTTTCTGCCGATAACCAGAAAGCGCATATTATTCTTATGCAATTCAACGATTTCTCTGTCCAGAAAATTACCCAGATAACGCATCAACACACTGATTTCTTTCTTTGGCCGGGACCAATTTTCCGTTGAGAAAGCAAAAAAAGTAATGACCTTGATACCTAATTGGCCTGCGCCGCGGATAATTTCTTTTACGCGTTTTATCCCCTCGCGGTGGCCGCAAGTACGGTTTAAGCCCCTTTCTTTTGCCCAGCGGCCGTTACCGTCCATAATAAAAGCTATATGCTTAGGGATTTTTAGATGATCCTGCATGCTACTGATGCACCTGGTAATCTATATTAGGAAAGAGATTGTCCTTATATTCAATATCCGAGAGCCAATCCTCATTAATATTATTAGACTTGATATCTTCGTAAATCCGGTTAAATCTTAAAAGATGGTCCTTGGTGCGGCGCACCGCGTAACTTGTATGCGTACCCGTCCCCAGGATAAAAGCCCAATCCGAACTTTGCGCCAACAGTAACTCGCGCAAGGCCTGATTTAAAGCCCGGCGCAGCAAACCTTCGGCCCCGGGAAAACTTCTCACTAACTCGCTCATCCGCTCTGAAGCCACATGCAAATGCCGGTAGATCCAGTCATTGGTCCCTTGCAGCCACATCTCCGAGTACCCCTTATAACCCCAGCTGGAAAGTGAGGGGGTAATCACCTGATTGCGCGGATTCTCTTCCAGGTATTCCGAAGGAGTAATCATGCGTATCTCATTCTGGTCGCAGGCAGTTTTGCGGAAAAGAAAATCAAGCCACATCGGCCCCTCATACCACCAATGCCCAAAAAGCTCAGCGTCATAGGGTGAAATAATAATCGGCGCCTTACCCATAAGGTCATTTAAGTAACTGGCCTGCTTTTGACGGTTAAACATAAAATTACCGGCATGCTCCGCTGCGCGGTCCCTGGCCCATTCCGCTACATAAGGCTCTTTATGGTTGCCTGTTCCGGTTATGCGATAATATTTTATCCCCGTGTTAATACGCACTCCATCCGGATGGATATAAGGCTTAATATATTCAAACTCCAGGTCAAATCCAATATCACGGTAAAACTCGCGGTAGTTATAATCTCCGGGATATCCTTCGATAGAAGACCAGACCTGTTTTGATGACTCCAGGTCCCTGCCAAAAGCAGCTACTCCCGTACCCTTGCAATAAACCGGAGCGAATACTCCGTATTTAGGCCGCGGGGTACCGTGTAAAAGCCCATGAGAATCAGTAAAAAAATAACGGATGCCCGCCTCGCGTAATATTTCGTCATGCCCGGGGCAGAAACCGCATTCCGGAAGCCAAATACCACGCGGCCTTCTGCCGAAAGTACCCTCATAATGGTCTGCCGCCACCTTTACCTGGGCGCGCACCGAAGCCCGGCAAACATCCATAAGCGGAAAGAACCCATGCGTAGCCCCGCAGGTAATTATTTCAACCTTGCCCAAATCCTGAAATTTTTTAAAAGCGAGGACCAGGTTACGGTTATATTTCTGGAAGGTTTCGCGGGCGTGTGAAAATCTGCCGAAATACATCTCCGCCAGTCGCCTGAATGGCTCCTGCCACCTGGTTCTTTCCATTTCTTTTTGGGACAACTCAATAAGCTTATTTATATGCTTTAAATAACGCTCCTGCAATAGCGGGTCGGAAAGCATAGAGATAAGCGTAGGGCTTAAGGTAAGGGTGATCCGAAAGTCTATGTTGTCGGCAACAAGCCCTTCAAAAACAGAGATCAGCGGCACATAGGTCTCGGTGATTGCCTCATAAAGCCAATCCTCTTCCAGGAAATTTTCATGTTCCGGATGGCGCACAAAAGGCAGGTGTCCATGTAAAACTATACAAAGGTATCCTTTAGGCATGGTCTTATCTGGTTTCTCGAGTTACGATTGGAGTAATTGTACGTTCTTCTAATTTATCCGCAGAGGTCGCTTTTACCGGAATTACCTGTTTGCTATCCGGCAAATAATAGCGCAGGGTAAAAGTACCATCGGGCCTTAAATTAATCGGCTGCCCCTGCACCGTAACCTTTGCGTCAGGCTCAGTCGCTCCATAGACGATTAATTCACAATCTACCTTCATCCAGAAGCTTCTCTGCTTAACTTCTTTTCTTACCGGGCTTGAGGATACCCCTGAGCTGAACAATCCTTGTTTTAAGCGTTGCTGCCAGGCGCCTCCTACCGGAGAACTTTTACCTAGGCCAAAACCCATGCCATAAAGCCGGGCAAACACATCTTCAGGAATCATCCACTCTTCGTCAGTAATCCATGAAGGCCCATCCAGAGGAGTGGAAACGACATTAGAGCGTAAAATAGTAATGAATCTGCCGTCGGTTAACATCAACCCCAGATCCACACACCAGGAGCGCCCCGGGCCGGCGGTATCAATATACCAGCTATTGGCAAAATCATTGTACTGGATATCAAAAAAACTATTGGCGTTGAAACCGTTAAATATGATATTGGTAACATCGTAAACCCTTAAAATCTTTTTTGCGCGGTAAAAATCATCTCCAAGTTTCCTCTTTAATCCTTCAATGGTCTGATTCTTTAGCTCCCAGTAAGCGTGCAGCCAACGCGGGTCACGCACCTGTAAAATAATCTTGTCCTGGTCATAATAAGAAGGAAGCTCCTGGGGCATAACGCTCCTGGGGCGCGTATCTTCCGGTTGGGAAAATTTTGTATTCACGGCAATGGTCTCCTGAAAACCGGGGATCTCTTTGCTTACGCAAGCCGCCGGGCGCAAAAGGGAAACTTTCTTTTTCTTTGGCTTTAAGTGCCCAAATTTAACAGGCATAATTTTTTTTATCTTATCTTTGATCCTATTTAATATTCTCATCAGCCACCTCCCTCTAATAAAAAAGGGGGATTATCTCCCCTTTCCATAAAACAATTACTTACCGTTCATTCAAACTCCCCTTATTTCATTTTTTAGTTACCTTTTGCAATTCATCTCTGAGGCCTTGATTCGCGAGTTGTTCCTGAGCTAAAAACCTTTTGCTTTCCTCAAGCGCCGCCTTTGCCTCTTCCGCCTCTTTCTCCTTTGCCTTAACCCTCTCCTCTAAAGCGGACCTCTCCTGGGAGAATTTATTCATCTTCTCTTCCAGCTGAAGACGGGCAGCCATTTCTTTATCGCGGCCGGCTTTTTGGCGCATCGCGCTGCTATATGAACTAATCGTGCCAAAGAAAAACAGAACCGATAATATCGCTAAAATAATTACTATGCGGCTCTTCAAACTATTTTCCATAACTTACTTAAGATTTTCTTGAGGCTCTTTAAGCTCGGATGGAGCCGGATTAATCTTTTCCTCAGCGTCACCTTTAACCTTAGTAACATTGGGCAGGATAACAATCTCCACCCTGCGGTTCTGCTTACGGCCAGGCGCGGTTTCATTAGAATCTACCGGCCGGTATTCTCCGTAACCGATCGCGGATAAACGTTCAGGCGCAATCCCCTGGTCGTTGACTAAATAATGCAATACACTCAAGGCGCGCGCAGTGGAAAGCTCCCAATTGGATTTCCATCCGGAAAGCTTAATCGGAACATTATCCGTATGGCCTTCAATACCTACATTAAACTGTGACATATTATCTTTTAAGATTTCCGAAACCTTGCCCAATAAGGAATGAGCTTCAGGCCTGATCTTGGATTTTCCGGAATCAAACAAAAGGTCTCCTACGACGGTAATCACCAGCCCTTTCTCCATCATTTGGAGCTTTATCTGCTTATCATTTATCTCTTGGCCTAACTTCTGCTCAAGCATGCTTTTAGAGCGCGAAAGCTCATCCAGCTGGGCGTTTAACTGCTCAATCTTTTCGGCATCAGAGCGCCGGCCTTTTTGAAAAACAAAACTGCATCCGGTTAATCCTAAGGTGACAAATAAGACTATCGCGAATTTGAAAAAATTATTGCTCATTTTAATTCTCCTTGGCCCTCTGGCCTGTTTACTTGAAATTGAAGTTTAAATATAACATAACCCCTTGCTATAGTCAAGGATAAAATCAAGCACCTTATAGTTTTTATCTAGCGCAGTCCTTGATTGAGCGATAGCGAAATCAAGGGCAAAAGCACCTTATAGCTTTTATCTTATATAAATAAGGTATCTTTCCTGGCGGAGCCTATCGAGACCATGGTTATTTTGGCCTTAAGCCGGCCTTGCAATTCTAACAGATAAGCCCGGGCATTCGGATGCAACTCTTTAAAGGAACTTGCCTTATCTTCCTGATTAGGCCAGCCCGGCATCTCCTTATAGATTGGGGTGACCTTGCTTAATACCTCAAGATCGTGCGGGAACTCTCTGATTGTTTTACCTTTATATTTATAGGCAGTGCAAATCTTCACCTTCTCCAGCCCGTCCAGTATATCCATTTTCATAATCGCCAATTCTGAAATCCCGTTAAGCATCGCAGATTCTCTGGCCATTACCGCATCAAACCAGCCGCACCTGCGCGGCCGGCCGGTTGTCGCGCCGAACTCTTTACCTTTGTCGCGCATAAATTTACCAAAACCCGAAGCATACTCAGTGGGAAACGGCCCTTCCCCCACCCGGGTGGTATAGGCCTTGCAAACACCGACGACCTTATCAATGCTTACCGGAGATATCCCCGTGCCGATACAAGCTCCTCCCGAGGTTGCCGAAGATGAGGTAACAAAAGGGTATGTCCCAAAATCTATATCCAGGAATGTCCCCTGGGCCCCTTCTAAAAGAATATCCTTCTTTTCATCGGTTGCTTTATTTAATAACAGCGCGGTATTGCAGACATAAGCAGCGAACAGTTTACCGTAAGCAAGGTATTGCCGGTATATCTTCTCAAAGTTAAAACCGGGATGCTGGTATACCTTCTTAAAGATCTCATTTTTTTCCTTAAGATTGTCTTTAAGCTTATCCCTGAAAACTTTCGCATTGGATAAATCAATCATGCGGATACCGCAGCGGTTAATCTTATCGGCATAACAGGGCCCTATGCCTCTGCCGGTAGTACCGATCTTGTTCTTCCTTTTGCCTTCGCGTAATTGATCCAGGTTCTTATGATACGGCATAATCAGATGCGCCAGTGAAGAGATCTTGAAACGCCGGCTAAAATCAATTCCGTTTCCGCGCAGTTCATTTAGCTCGCGCAAAAGCACCTCAGGGTCAATTACTACGCCGTTGCCAATACAGCAAATCTTTCCGGCATGCAATATACCGGAAGGTATAAGATGGAAAACATACTCTTTCGAACCCACGACTACGGTATGCCCGGCGTTGTTGCCGCCCTGATAACGCACAATATAATCTGCTTTCTGGGAGAGAATATCAATTATTTTCCCTTTGCCCTCATCCCCCCACTGCATCCCTACAAGAACTATATTCATTTTTCTCTTTCTTGGGTTTCCCCTATATAATACTGATTTATTACGGTGTCATGGTAAAAATCTTATGCGCGATATCCGGGTAGCGCGCGATAAAATTCAGTTCATCGTCAACCAAGGGCTTCTGATTATGCACATTAGCGTACCTGACCAGCTCCAATATGCGCGTGGCCTCGGCATCATCCTTAAAAGGCACCTCTAATTTTTCATAAACGTTGCGGAAGCCCTTGATACCGGAGTATTCTCCGGCGGTAATCTTCCTGCCTGTCTCAATTATTTCCGGCTCTCCGCGGCCAAGCTCCTCATAATCATAAAGTTCATAATTACGCCTGTCTTTCAATGCCCCATCGGCATGAATCCCGGATTCATGGGCAAAGGCATTAGCCCCTACCCCGGGCTGATTAATCGGGATAGGCACGCCAAAGGCATAAGAAGCGTATTTACATATTTTCCAGGCCATCTTCAAATCCACCTTTTCATCCAAATGATAATCCTGCATCCCATGGCCGAATTTAATCGCCAATATTACCGAAACCAAATCCGCGTTACCCGCCCGTTCACCCATACCATTAACACAGGTATTAATATAAGCGTCTACACCGGCATCATTAGCCGCCTTGGCTCCGGAAATAGAATTAGCGACCACCAGCCCCAGGTCATTATGACAATGTACCTCTATAGGCAAATCTACCGCTTCCGCGAGCGATTTTATGCGTTCGTAAATGCTAAAAGGGGTATCGCATCCTAATGTATCGCAATAACGGATCCTGCCTGCGCCGGCATTCTTGGCTTTAACCGCAAACTCAATCAGATATTTAATATCGGTGCGCGAGGCGTCTTCCGCGTTTACCCCGATAGTCTCGGCGCCTAATTTTTTCGCCTCCCCCACCGCCTCCTCCATCTCCTGGATTACCGATTGATGATCCAGCTTGCCCTTAAATTTATGGATGATCATCTGGTCGCTGGTTGAGATAGAAAGATTGATGTATTTTAAATGCGGCACCAGTTTAAAAGCCGCCCTTACGTCTTCTTTTGTCGCGCGCAGCCAACCGCTTAACCTGATATTGGAAAATCCCCCCAATTTAATCAACTCTAAATTAGCATTCAGGTAATTTGTTTCATGGCGGGTAAGCGGAAAACCAAACTCCGATTGAAAAACCCCCATTTGATCCAGATACCAGTTAATCATTGTCTTCTGCAGTTTAGATAAACAGATACGCGAGGTCTGTACCCCGTCGCGGTTAGTTACATCAAGCAGGTATATTTTCGGTTTTTGCGCCATATTCACTCCTTACTTTTTTATTATTTTCCTAAGTTCTTCTTTATCCGGCACCCCGCGCGAAGAAAATATCTGATAATTATCCAAAAGATAGCTCAGGCCAAGGCTGGCCTGCACCTCTTTATTCAAAGCGATATTTTCCTTAAGCAGAGATACCCCTTCAGCGCCCTTAGCGCAGCTGCTTATCTTAAGCGCATCTGCTTCAGGAAGACAATCCTCCCACCAGGAGGTATTGATATTTTTGGCGCGGCAGATTAAATAATCCCAGAACCTCTGCGGATAATATTTCTGCACACATACCCCGCGCAGGTATTCTTCTACTTCAAGCGCGCCGTTGGCGGCGTCAAAACCTTTATCCTTTTCTACCGCCAGAAAATGCAGGGCCGGATTAAACTCTCTTAAGGTTGAAAGAAGCCCGGAAGCGTCTTTATCAAATATGCTAAAAAATAAATCCAGGCTCCCCTTTTTAATCTGGCGGTCAATAAAATAAGATATCCCGCTTGCCTGCGGCTTAAGCAGGTACATTCCGCCGATAAACTCCAGGCTGTTCTTGAAGCTATCGAAATTCTTTTCTTTTTCTACTTCTCCGCCAATAATATAGGCGGGCAATACTTTAATCGATAAATCCTTAATCAGGTTGCGCGCCTTCTCCTTATCAACATATTCAGCGCTAATGCCGGGAAATTGTTTTTTTAACAAATCTATGACCGGCTGCGTATTGCAGACAACGCAATCCTTTGCGCTGATTACAACCAGCCTTAGTTTATTCGGCTCGACAAATAAACAGTCGGCCTTAAGTTCACCCGGATTCTGGCAGCTGCCGGTTATCCCGTCCTTTTTACAGTTGGCATCAGAATAACAGCGCGGCAAAATCGCCTGCACCTCGGGGTCATCGGCAATCACTTCTGACATACGGATATCTTCGGCCTTACAGTTTAAAAGCTTGCCATTTTTAACCACCAGGGTCAATTTCCCAAGTTTGCGGCCCTGCCAGGAAGGGCGCACAATAAAAGTAGAACCTACCTTAGCCTCCAACTCCTCTTTTGCCGGATTATTCCCCATAAAAAGCACATCTATATCCTTAACTTTAGAAATTAAATCTATATCTTCTTTTTTACCCAAGGTACTTAAAACAATCACTACTTCCGCACCTTCATCCTTAAGGCGGCTGACCAACTGGCCCATTGCCTTGGGAGGGCTAACTCTTAAACCTTCTGATTTCTGGCTGGCGGCTAAATTAGTTAAACCGATTATCCCAATCTTTATTCCAGAGACCTGCCTGATAATATACGGCTTCACTTTAGAGGACTCTAAATTAGCGCTTAAAAAGACTGGGTTATTTTTTTCGGCATTCTTTAAAAAGAAATCCTTGCCGAAATTAAACTCATCACCGCCTATAGCAACAGCATCATAGCGCATCAACTCCATGGCTTTGAGATTTACTTCGGAACGCTGCATATCCAGCCGGGTATTCTGGGTATATTCATCCATTAAGCCGCCGGCGGTAAAGGAGCCGCAGTCTAAAAGCAAGAGCTCCGGGGACTTTCTTCTTATCTCTTTCACAAACGCAGCCCGGCGCGTTATCCCGCCGTCACGCTCAACAGGGCAACTGCAGGGGTAAAGCATAGCGTGGGTGTTGCCGGTATAGAGAATGGTTATCTCTTTAGCGTAAAGATTTCCCGCGCATAATACCATTAGGGCAAAAATAAACAAAATTGCCCTGGAGCTTTTCATGTCCTGATCACCTTTACAGTTAAAATATTTTCTAACTCCCGGATCTTATCCTGAATTTCAGCTCCGACCTGGCTATCTACGTTTAGTACGCTGATTGCCTTACCTCCCTGCTTGTCCCGGCCAAAGGTCATCGCGGCAATATTAATGCCATTCTTTCCCATAAGCGTACCCAGGCTTCCGATCAAACCGGGTTTATCCCAGTTACGGATAAAGACCATCTCGCCGATAGGATACAATTCCAGATAATAATCGTCAATCTTGACGATCCTCGGCTGCTTATTGCTGGAAAGCGTCCCAAATACTTTTTTGACCTCCTTATCCGTCTTAATCTCTAGCTGGATAAGGTTAACAAACTCCCCTTCCTGAGCCGACTTTGATTCGCGCAGTTTTATCCCTCTTTCCTTAAGCAGGGATACGGCATTAACAAAATTTACCGTTTCCTTTAATATCGGCTCAAGCACTCCTTTGGCCAAAGCCATAGTTACCGAGCTTAAATCATACTTAGTAATCTCGCCGCTGTAATTTATAATCAACTCCTGGAACCTTCCCTCTATAAGCTGTGCGGCAAACATCCCCAGCTTTTCCCCTAAATTAATATAGGGGTTAAGAATTTTGCAAACCTCCGCTTCCAAACAGGGATAATTAGCGGCATTGCGTATACCCCTGCCTAAAAGGGCGTCGCGCACAATCTCCGCCACCTCAATCGCAACATTCACCTGCGCCTCTTCGGTAGAAGCGCCAAGATGCGGAGTAATAACCACATTATCCAGTTTTAAAAGTTCATTCTCCGCGGAAAGCGGCTCATTTTCAAAAACATCCATTGCCGCGCCGAATACCTTTTGCTCTTTTAACGCCTTGACTAAAGCCGCTTCATCAATTATTCCTCCCCGGGCGCAATTTATTACGCGCACCCCTTTTTTCATCAAGGCAAACTCCTTATCCGAAATCATATGCCTGGTCTCATCGGTTAACGGCGTATGCACGGTGATGTAATCGGCTTCCTGCAATACCTTCTTTAATTCCGCGATCTCTACCCCGATGCTTTCGGCAACCTCAGCGGATAAAAAAGGATCATATGCCAGAATCTTCATTCCGAATGACAAGGCGCGCTTAGCCACCTCAGAACCGATGCGGCCAAAACCCACTATGCCGAGGGTTTTTCCGTAGACCTCCACCCCCATAAACTTTGAGCGTTTCCATTCCCCTTTTTTCGTTGAGGCGTTAGCCTGGGGGATATTTCTGGAAAGGGAGAGGATCATGCTAAAGGTATGCTCGGCGGTAGAAATCGTATTTCCCGCCGGAGTATTCATCACGATAATCCCTTTTTGCGTGGCCGCTTCCAAATCAACATTATCCAGGCCAACCCCGGCGCGGCCGACAACTTTCAGTTTTTTAGCCGCCTGGATTACATCCTTTGTCACCTTGGTTGCGCTGCGCACAACCAAGGCGTCATAATCTTTGATTATCTCTTTTAAGGCATCGGGCTTTAAGTCCGTTTTTACATCTACAGTAAGCTCCTTGGATTCTTTAAATACCTTAAGCCCTTCTTCAGATAACGCATCACTAACTAAGACCTTAATCATTTTATCTCACTCCTTATTTTTTTAAAAATACCTCTTCTGCCGCCTTAACCCCCGCGCCCAACTCAAAGGCATAACCTAATTCCTTCAAAACCTTCTCAAGGCAGGCGAGGCCGGCGATAATATCAAACTCTTCAATAAAACCCATATGGGCGAACCTGAATACCTTGCCTTTTAATTCCGCCTGGCCTCCGGCAATAGTTACTCCATAAGCATCGCGCATAGTTTTGACTAATTTCTCACCGTCGATACCGGCGGGCACCTTTACCGCGGTTACCACATCCGAAGCCGCACTCGGTGCGAATAGCTCTAAGCCTAAAGCCTTCATCGCTGCCTTGGTTGCGCGCGCCATCAGATTATGACGGCTGAATATATTTTCCAGCCCATCCTGCTTCATCATTCTTAAAACTTCCACTAAAGCAATGACCAGGGAAATAGCCGGAGTAAAAGGGGTATCTGTTTTCTGAATCGCCTTCTTCGCCACGGTTAAATCAAAATAATAGCGCGGGCTCTTTGAAACGGAAATCAGGTCCCAGGCCTTTTTACTTACACTTATAAAAGCAATCCCCGGAGGGAGCATAAAACCTTTTTGCGAACCTGAGACACACACATCAACACCCCAGGCATCGGTCTTTAAATCAATCGCGCCCAGTCCGCTGATCGCGTCAACTACTAAAACCGCTTTATGTTTAGCAACCACTTTGCCAATCGCCTCGATATCAGAAGCAACCCCGGTTGAGGTTTCGCAAAGCGTGGTAAAGACGGCTTTTATATTGGGATTGGCCGCCAGGCGTTTCTCAATCTCCTTAGGATCTACTGCCTTGCCCCACTCAACCTTAATTACATCCGCGTTAATTCCATAAGCCTTGCACAATTCTGTCCAGCGTTCTCCGAATTTACCGCTCTCGACGCAAATTACGGCATCCTGCGCGGAAAGCAAGTTAACCACCGCAGCCTCCATCGCCCCGGTGCCGGAAGAGGTAAGGATAAAAACATCGCCTTGCGTCTGGAATACATACTTTAGCCCCTCGGTAGCTTCTTTAAGTATCGCCTGAAACTGCGGGGTGCGGTGATGAATAATCGGTTTACCTAATGCCTGGCATACCTCAGGCGGTAAAGGTGTGGGCCCCGGTGTTAACAAATAATTCTTTCTCATTTTTTATTCCCCTTATTTTAGTTTCTTGTTGTTTAATACCACTTCATCAATTATCCCGTAATCCTTTGCTTCTTGAGCGGACATAAAATAATCCCTGTCCGTATCCTTTTGTATTTTTTCAAGCGACTGAGATGTATGATAAGCAAGGATATTATTAATTTTATCACGCAGGGTTAAAATCTCTTTAGCCTGGATAGATATATCGGCAGCCGCCCCCTGCACCCCGCCCCACGGCTGATGGATCATCACCCGTGAATTAGGAAGCACGAAACGTTTCCCTTTAGTACCCGCCGCTAGTAATACCGCCCCCATACTTGCCGCCTGTCCCACGCAATAAGTAGCCACATCACATTTTATAAACTGTATAGTATCATATATCGCCAGGCCTGCGGTAACTGAACCCCCGGGTGAATTAATATAGATATTGATATCTTTATCCTTCTCCTCCATTTGCAGAAAAAGCATTTGGGCAATCACAAGGTTTGCCACATAATCATCTATAGGCGTGCCTATAAAAAGAATGCGGTCCTTTAAAAGACGCGAATATATATCATAAGCGCGCTCATAGCCCCGGGAAGTCTGTTCAATTACCATAGGAACTAACGTCTGCATTTTTGTCTCCATCGTAACCTCCGCTTTAATGGGTCTCCTGCCAATCCGCTTCTCTTAACAAAAACTCCATTACCTTAGCCGGCATATGGTCATCTATAGCAATACCTTCTTTCTTGGCAATCTGGGCCAAGACCAAATAGATCTTGACCTGTTTCTTAGCCTGCGGCTGAATCCCCTCCAGCAGCAGCTTCTCCTGCTCCTCAATTTTATCCCGGGGTATCCCCTTCATCGCCAGATCAATTTTTGTCTGCCGCAGCATATCCTGGGTCTGCCGGTTAACCAAACTCTCCGGTACCTTAAACTCTAGATTCTTAAGCAGGTTATCTATCAATTCACCTTCAATGCGCTGCCGCTCCTGATTTTCCTTGGTAATAAAAATCTGCCTTTCCACCGCCTTTTCAAATTCCGACAGGCTTGGATACCCCAGAGAACGGCTGAACTTATCATCTAAAGCCTCTTGCTTGCGCGACTCTTTAACAGAATCAATCTGTTTCTTTATCTCATCGGCAGTTACCGTAACTATTTTGTAATTTATCTTCAGCTTCTTATAATCTTTAATCGCGATCTCCGGAGTTACCTCCACAACCGCCTTAAAAGACAGGTTGCTGCGGTCCAGCTTCACGTCAGTTATCTGCGGCAATTCAATTACATCAAGTTTTTCCGCTGTAATTGCCTGGTTATATACATCAGGAACCAGCTCCTTTAATACCTGTTCGTGGACGGAAGCGGCATAATGCTTCTCTAAGACATCCCTCGGGGCTTTACCCGGCCTAAAACCCGGGACCTTAGCCTCTTTTGCAAGCTGAGAAAAAACCTCTTCAAATTTATTTTTAACCAGCTCACCGCTCACCGCTACGCTCAATTCACATTTCGTACTATCCAGCTTCTTTACCTCGGTTTTCATTTGAATCCTTTCCTGAATAATTATTCAATTATTTCGTTTAACCCTTTGCCGCTTGAATACTGTATTAACAATATCCTTCGCTTAAACACTTGATAATTCCGCAAAATGCGGAATTATCTGCGTAAGCTCAGGATGAGTTCGTGCATTAAGTTATGTCGCCGCACTCTATAAGCGGCTCCATAACTTAAGCACTCGCTCACATTCTAAACTTCTCTCCCAGATAAACCTCGCGCGCACGCGGGTGGCTGATCAACTCATGCGCCGAACCTGATATAAGTATAGAACCATCCGCAATCAAATAAGCCCGGTCAGTTATGGCCAAGGTCTCCCGGACATTATGATCGGTCAATAGAATCCCCAGCCCCTTTGCCTTCAGCTCTTTAATAATCTCCTGGGCTTCATTGACTACTATGGGGTCAATGCCGGAAAAAGGCTCATCCAAAAGTATAAAAGAAGGGTTGGTTACCAGCGCACGGGTAATCTCAAGGCGCCTTCTTTCCCCTCCGCTTAAAGTAAACGCCTTATTTTTCGCCAAATGCGCGATATTTAATTCCTCGAGCAAAGAAACCAGCCTGCGTTTTCTTTGCGCCCGGCTCAAAGGCAGGGTTTCCAGGATCGCGTTTATATTCTCCGCAACCGTCAGCTTGCGGAATATCGAGGCCTCCTGCGAAAGATAACCTATGCCAAAACGCGCGCGCTCATGAATAGGCAGATTCGTAATCTCATGATTGTCAAAAACAATCGAGCCGCGATTTGGCGGGACAATCCCTACAATCATATAAAAGGTTGTGGTCTTTCCCGCGCCGTTAGGCCCGAGCAAACCCACAATCTCTCCCCGCTTAACCGTAATATCCACGCCATTAACTACCGTGCGGCCATCATATGATTTGGCCAGGCCCTTAGTCTCTAAAAGCTGCATCCATATTCTCCGTTTGATAAATCTCTATTTGAGGCCTGCCGGTCAAAACTATTCTTTTATCCGCGGCGGTATAGATGGCCTCCTGGCTGAAAGAGGTATTTCCTCCGCGCAATATACGCACATTCCCCTGGGCAATAATCTTATTGATAGAGCTGGACATCACCGCGGCCCCCTGGTCCTTTTTGGTTTCTTCTTTTTTCGGGGTAAAATAAACCTGCATCCTGTCGCTATCCATGGTTAAATCCTGAGTTTCTACTTTAACATTATTATTAAATATGGCAATATTTTTTTCGTAATCTACCTCAAGCGGCCCGTCACAGATGATTACAATCTTTTCTTTTTTCCCCTTCTTTTTATCTTGCGGCTCAATATCCAAACGCACATTTTTTTCCAGGGCCATCTGTTTAAGCGCAGTTTGGCCCGTAGCGCCCTCCCCGCTCAGGTTCATGTCCGAACGCTGAATATTGACTTTATCCAAAGTGCTGACTATCTGCTGCTTGCGGTCCCAATCCAGGGAATCGGTAGTCATTTTCGCCCCGCTAGCAGTAGTAATCACCACATTATTCTCTAAATGAACAACGCCGCTATCCTTATTAAAATCGCCGTTATCGGCGGTCAGGTTGATACTGTCTTTTTCAGCGTAATGATTACCCACCACCTCTTTAAGCTTGACTACTTCATTAAATATATCCGCTGATTTCCCGGCCAGGTCCCAGGATTTCTTCCCCTTCTCGCCATACCCGGAAAGGGAGAAATCACCGATCTGCTGGTCGGAATCTTTAGCCTCTTTGGCTGCTTTATTGGTTTCAACTGCGTAAGAACTGCCGGAGAAAAACATAAACGCCAGGATTAAAAACGCAAGCTTCTTAAACTCCATAAAATTTTAGGACATCTTTCCATTTGCCCTGCGACTTAAGGATCATCTCGGCGACCTCCCTGACCGCGCCTCTTCCGCCCGTGCGCCTGGTTATATAAGCTGCGGCTTTTTTTATTTCCCCGGAGGCATTGGCTACCGCTATCGGCAGGCCCACCCTGTACATAAGCGAGAGGTCCACTAAGTCATCCGCCACAAAACAAATTTCATCTATAGCAACTTTATATTTTCTGATAATTTTCCCCAGCACCGCGGTCTTAGGGAAGATATTGCCAAAAACCTCCGCCACCTGCATATCCCTGGCGCGCGGAAGGATGGCTTTGGAGCTTTTCGCCGTAATCAAAATAGCAGGTATCCCCTCTTTCTTTAAAACAAAAACCCCCAGCCCGTCGTGTACGTCAAAGAATTTGAGCTCCTCTCCGCGGGAATCATACACTATCCTGCCGTCAGTCAAAACGCCGTCAACATCCAAAAGGAGCAGTTTGATTTTTCGCAGGCGGAGATTTAACTCTTTTTTAGTTATTCTTTCGGGCATGATTAAACTAATCCCGCTTTAAGCAGGTCCTGCACATCCAGCAAGCCCACCGGCCGCATAAATTTATCCACAACAGGAACCTCATCTATTTTCTTGGCCTGCAATATACGCATTGCCTCCGCGGCCAGCATATCTTTATTTACTACTGTAGGATTCTTAGTCATTACCTCTTTGATCGGCCGCATCGCCAGATTTTTATCCGTCTCAAGATGGCGACGCAGGTCTCCGTCAGTAAAAATACCTTTTAGCTTACCCTGTTTATCTACAACTGTAGCTGAACCTGCCCTTGCGCGGGTAATCGCGCATAACACCTGCGACACCTTCTTATCTTCATCTACTACGGCATTAGACTGCGCGCGGCGCATAATATCCTCAACCCTCAAAAGCAGCCTCCTGCCTAAAGCCCCTCCCGGATGAAAAAAAGCAAAATCTTTTTCTTTAAAACCTTTCCTCTCCAGTAAACACACAGCCAGGGCATCCGCCATTGCAAGAGTCGCGGTGGTTGAAGCTGTAGGAGCCAGGCCCAAGGGACATGCCTCTTTCTTAACTGAGACATCTAAAACCACATCGCTGTATTTAGCAAGCACGGATTTTAAATTTCCGGTAAGCGATATAATCGGAGAGCCTATTTTCTTAAGTATAGGAAGCAGCTGCTTCATCTCTTCGGTAGAGCCGCTGTTAGAAAGAATAACTATGATATCATCCGCAGTTACTTTACCCAAATCACCGTGGATCGCCTCGGCGGTATGCAGGAATAAACTGGGAGTACCGGTGGAGGCAAGGGTAGCGGAGAGTTTTTGCGCGATAATCCCGGTCTTGCCCATACCACTGACTACAACCCTTCCTTTATTCTTAAGGATCAATTCAACCGCTTTAACAAACCCCTTGTCCAACCTGCCTTTTAATAATTTCACCGCAGCAGCCTCAATATCCAAAACCTCTTTTGCCCGT
>Ga0172369_10001240_pt1 | contig 36976 bp, 38 predicted proteins | sample LakKiv25m_FD_114539 | JGI IMG/M metagenome (GOLD analysis project Ga0172369, IMG submission 114539) | Freshwater microbial communities from Kabuno Bay, South-Kivu, Congo - kab_022012_11.25m | ecosystem: Environmental > Aquatic > Freshwater > Lake | place: Democratic Republic of the Congo... | reverse complement strand
ATCAAAACAATAAAAACCTAATAGATAAATATATCGCAGAAAAAGATACACTATCGAAAATGAGAGCTTATCCAAAATCATCGCCGGAACTACCTGCTAAGCCTACACAACAACCTGAAGTTCCAAAACAAGAACAACCTCCAAAAGACGATTCCTTTAAACTAAACGTTTAGAGAAAAATAAATCAAGTTGAATAAAAGTAAGTTTAAAAGTAATATTTAAAAAAATATTATGAATTTAGAAAAAGCAAAAATAGCCCTAGTTTTTGACTGGATGACGAATAAGGGAGGAGCAGAAAAAGTGAACTTATTTTTGCATCAAATGTTTCCACGTGCACCAATCTACACATCGATATTTAACGAAAAAGTTTTTCCAGAAATAAAAAAATCACAGGTAACAACTTCTTTCATTCAAAACCTTCCATTCGCAAAGACAAAACATCAGATATATATCAGCATGATGCCATATGCATATGAGCTTTTTGATTTAAGCAAATATGACATTGTTATTTCAAGCTCACATGCATGCTCAAAAGGGATAATAACAAAACCAGAAACATTGCATGTTTGTTATTGTCATACACCAATGCGCTACGCTTGGGACAACTGGCATTCATACGTACAGGAATATAAAATGAACAGCATTCTAAAATATTTCGGGAAAAAACAATTACATAAATTACGAATGTGGGATCGTCTTTCTGCCGATAGAGTAGACTCATTTATAGCAAATTCCTCTATAACAGAGCAAAGAATAAAAAAATACTATAGAAAAAATTATACAGTAATTTATCCAATGATAAAACATGTGGACTTTAAAATCGCACAAAAACACAAAAACTACTTCCTGGCGGTAGGAAGGCTAACCCCATACAAAAAATTTGATTTAATTATAGACACTTTCAACGAATTGGGACTTCCGCTAAAAATAGTAGGAACCGGAATAATGGAAGAAGACCTAAAAAAAAGAGCTAAAAACAACATTGAATTCCTAGGGTCAGTTAGCGACGAGGAACTAAAAAACCTATACAGCGAATGTGAAGCTTTGATCTTTCCACAGATAGAGGATTTTGGAATCACAGCAATAGAAGCAATGGCGTCAGGAAGACCGGTAATAGCTCTGGAAGAAGGTGGAGCAATAGACTCAATAATACCAAACAAAACCGGTATTTTCTTTAAAAAACAAACAATTCCACAACTAAAAAAAGCTATCGAGCGCTATCAGGAAATAAAAGGGAAATTTGATAAACATTTGATCAGAGAACACGCAAAACAATTCGACGAAAAAGCTTTCGAGAAAAAGTTAATGAACCATCTAGAAAAAACCTGGGAAACGTTTTCTACTACATAGTAAGAAGCCCAATGACAATATTTACTATTGTCCAAGCAGTAAGTGCCAATACCATTCCAAGTAAGCCATTTTGAATAGCTTTTTTACCTTTATCTTTATCCTCAGAAATTCCAGCAAAAAGATACCAATATCCTCCATAAACAATAGCAGCAACAGAAACTATTCCAGAAATACCTATAATAAACTCAAGAATAACCTGAATAAAATAGGGAACCATATATAGTTTTATCATACCAGTCTTTATCGCACATCCAAGGATGTCGTTTCGCTTCTTTCCTCCTGAATTAAGCTCACCTATAGCCTCGGAAGACTTATATGTAGATAAATTTCCTACACATGTACTATAGCTGTTATCAGTACTAGGCAACACACTTGTACGCGTAGCTTCAATATCCGCTTGTCCCGCAGCATAAGTAACTAAAAAGTTACCGAAACCAATATACATAAAAGCTCCCAAAATTAGCGAAACGAGAATCTTTTTATTTTTATTACTCATGTTTATTATATTTTTTCTATACTAAATTATATCATAAAACCTTGCCATTTAGAAGTCAATCATGTAAATTATGGCCACTTTAAAAGCAAAAAGAGATGAAAACAGCCGCTACAATAGCCATCGTAGGACGCCCAAATGTCGGAAAATCGACATTATTTAATAGATTAATAGGAAAAAGATACTCAATAATTTCAAAAATAGCAGGAACTACCAGAGATCCTGTTTCATACACATGGGAATTTGGTGGCAAAAACCTACTTTTGGTAGATACAGGAGGATTGGAATACGGAAAACATGAAAACATCGAGGAAGACGTACAATCTCAGGCAAATTTAGCTATAAATGACGCAGATATTATACTTTTCATAATAGATTCAATAGAAAACCTTACATCAAACGATTTTTTGGCAGCAGAGATTCTAAGAAAGACAAAAAAGCCAATAATTTTCGTTGCAAATAAATTCGACAACAAAAACCTAGAAAACAACATATACAACACATATGAGCTTGGATTTGGAGAACCAATTCGAATCTCAGCAATACACAACATGGGTCTTGATGACCTGAAACTAGAAATTGAAAAACAATTAAAGCTTCTAAAAATAGGCAAAAGTGCAAAAATTAAGCAAAATCCAAACATTCCAAATATATGCATACTTGGAAAACCAAATGCAGGGAAATCTTCACTTATAAATGCATTTTTGGGAGAGAAAAAATTGATAGTTTCGGATATTCCGGGTACGACAAGAGACTCTATAAGCACAGAAATTGAATATAATGGCAAAACTTATAACCTCATAGATACAGCTGGACTTCGTAGACCAGGAAAAATCCAAGATGAAATAGAAAAATTCAGCTCACTCAGATGCTTAAATGCAATCGAGAACTCAGATATAGTAGTTTTATTAATAGATGGAACTGAAGGAATTACTCATCAAGACTGCCATATCGCAGAACTGACATTGGAAAGAGATAAGGGTGTAATAATAGCAATAAACAAATTAGATTTAGCAGAAAATAAAGAAGAATTCGAAAACTTATCAATTTTCAGACTAAAAAGGAAATTCGCATTCATTCCTTGGGCTCCAGTAGTATTCACATCCGCAAAAAGGAAAACAAATATATACAAAATCCTTGATCTTGTGTCAGAAATCACACAAGAAAGACAAAAACGCATAGAAACACCTGAACTAAACGCTTTCTTGCAAAAAACCGTATATAAACATCTGCCAGCAAGTACCAAAATCAAGAAACCAAAATTTCTTTATGCCACTCAAGCAGAAGTTGATCCTCCAACATTTGTTTTCTTTTTCAGAAATGCCGAAAATATACACTTTTCTTATTTAAGGTATTTGGAGAACGAAATTAGAAAAGAATATGGATTTAACGGAACATGCATCCAGCTAAAGTTCAAAAACAGCATTAGCGAAAAGAAAAAGAAGGGTAAACTAAAATAGACCAATAAACCGATCTTTAGTTAATTTTAATTCACTTCCGTACTTTTTTATCCATGCCTCTCTGTATTCTTCACGACGATCAATGTTGTGAAATTTCAATATATGCTCTTGAACTAACAATCCAGAAGAATCTTTAACAGCTAGAGTTTTCTTTCTTGCTCTAGAAATTTGCCACTTTCTCAATATATATTCAAAAAAATCTCCTATCTTACCATCTAAACAAAATTCCCAAAACTTTCCAGCCTTAGTAATTGCATATGGAATTTTTTTAGAATAAATTAGTCCATTTTTCTCATCTTTTTCAAAAAAAGGTTTTATCCAATCATTGACCAACAAGAATTCCTCAGAAATACCACTATCAATAATTGGAATAATATTTTTTATCCAATATGCCAAATAATAATCCTGACTTTTGGCTATCGCAGACAAATTCAGATAACTGTCATCCACAAAAAAACTAAGACAAAACCTGCCATTAACCATTTTTGAATGTCTTCTTACTCCAAGAAAATGGAAGAAAACAGTTATCAAGAATCTCATAGTAAAAAGTCTGCCGGTTTTTGCAACAACAAAAAGATCTATATCGCTACCTTCTTTTACGCTTCCGAAAGCCAGATTATTACACACAGCAACAAGTTTCAGAAAAGGAACCCATTGCAACCTAGGAATATATTCGTCTACCCTTTCCCATAACTTTTTTTCTATCTCATTAGTCATGTTTTAAGTATACTATTGATGAGCAATTTTTCGAAACAATATGATTGAAGAAAAAAAACTAAAAGAAATCTTAAAAAAACTTCCACACGCTCCAGGCATATATAAGATGCTGGATATTGAAGGAAAAATTATATACATAGGAAAAGCGAAAGAATTGTATAAAAGAGTTAAGCAATATTTTCAAAAAAACTATGAGCATTCCACAAGGACAAAAAAACTCCTAGAAAGCGTCGCGAACATAGAATGCACTTCTGTAGACAATGAGCTAGAAGCAATGATCCTAGAACATAATTTGATAAAACAATTTTTGCCAAAATATAACGTAATAATGAAAGACGATAAATCATACGTTTATATAAAAATCACAAACGAAGACTTTCCAAGAGTCCAAATTGTAAGAAAAATAGAAAAAGATGACGCCAAATACATAGGACCTAAAACCGCAGCACATAAAGTAAAAGACACTTTTATCATATTGAAGAAAATATTTCCATTCAGGCACTGCAATCTAGATATAGACATGATTAAAGAAAATCAAAAAGAACCACATGATGTAAAAATAGGAAATAGAACAATAAAATATCCATGTTTGGATTTTTATATAAAACGTTGTATAGCTCCATGTATAGGAAGATGCACAAAGGACGAATATAAAAATATAATCGAAAATGTAACAAGATTTTTAGAAGGTAAGCCGGACAATATAATAAAAGACCTGAAAGACAAAATGATGGTCGCAGCCAGCAAAAAAGACTTTGAAAGAGCAGGAAAAATAAGAGATCAGATCAAAAAAATAGAAGACATTCTAGAGAAACAAAAAATATCAGATCCGAATCAAGAAGATAAAGACGTTATAAATTATATAGTTGTTAGAGAACGAGCATTCTTCAATCTATTTCAGGTAAGAAACGGCAAATTAATAGGTCAAGAAAACTTCATTTTGAATACAAAAGGAATAGAAGATAACGCTCAAGATAACGAAACAATGGAAGCATTTATTAAACAATATTATGAATTAGCCACAGACATTCCAAAAGAAATACTTATTCCTCATAATTTAGAAAATGAAGACGCCATAAAGCAAATGTTAACTAAATTAAAAAACAAATCAGTAAAGATAATTATTCCAAAAATAGGAGACAAAAATAAGTTACTAGAAATGAGCCTAAACAACGCAAAAATTTTTGCTGACAGAAATAAAGTCTCATGGCAGGAAGAAAGTGAAGATAACAAAAATGCGATAATAGAACTCCAAAAAATTCTAAAAATAAAAAATGAAATAAAAAGACTAGAGTGCTACGACATTTCTCATTTAAGCGGAACAGACACAGTGGGATCGATGATAGTTTTCGAGAACGGTGCGCCAAAAAACACAATGTACAGAAAGTTCAAATTACGAACACTCGAGGACAAACCAGACGACTATAAATCCATGGAAGAAGTGTTAATTCGCAGATTTTCAAAAATATCATCCGACTTCAAAAACAAAGATTACACGTTCAAAAAGGCTACAAAAAAATACGAAAAACAAATTCAAAAACAAGAAAAAGACGCAATGAAACAGAACAATCTGACTCTAAACGACTTCTATATTCTAGAAAAAGACGAAAAAGGGAAAAAATCTATAGCTGGACTTGCGGCAGTAAAAAATCTTTCAGAAAAGGTGAGCCAAATATTTGGATTATTCGTAAATCCAAAAGAACGAGGATCAAAATTGGGACATAAACTTCTAAAAAACATCATAGAAAAAGCAAAAGCAAAACGCGTTTATCTAATATGCAGACCAGAATTATTAGATTACTACCTTACGCTCGGATTTGAACAAATAAACAAACTTCCAGAGGAAATAACTTTGAATTGCGACATTTGCACATTAAACGAATACAAAAAGAAATTATTTGTAGTTTATGATAAATTGAAACACAAGCCAGATGAATCATTCCAAAAAATTCCAGATTTAATAATAATAGACGGCGGAAAAGGGCAGCTATCGGTTGCTGACAAAGTACTAAAAGATCTAGAAATGAACATCCCTCACATATCTATAGCTAAACAACTTGAAGAGATATTTATACCAGGAAAAGATTCATCAATTATACTTCCAAAAAACAATAAAACATTACATCTATTACAGCGTGCTCGCGACGAAGCTCATAGATTTGCAATTACTTACAACAAAGACTTAAGAGCAAAAAGAATGAAAAACTAATAAATAGTAACTTCCATACCTTTTACAGCATCTCTGACAAATCCGTTGATATCCAAAAGCTTCTCCATTTCCTGTAAATCCTTAACTTTCGCCGTCAAAACAGGATGCTGTGGGCTAAACATAGAACATGTATCTTTACATGGAAGTTTTGAAATTTCATAAGTACCAATTTCCTTAGATATAGTAATAATTTCCTCCTTGTCGTAGGCAACCAAAGGCTGATAAAGAGGAATTTTTGAAGCTTCATGGATAGTAAACATATTCTCAGCAGTTTGAGAAGCCACCTGGCCAAAACTATCACCGGTAACAAGGCCTCTGGACAGATTTTTTTTAGATATAGCTTCAGCAATCCTGATCATCATTCTCCTATATAAAACTACTCTATATTTTGCAGGGACATCTACATTTGTAGCAATTTTCTTTTGTATATCGCCAAATGGAACCATATAAAGCTTAGTATGGAACTGATATACACTTAAAATTTTCACTAAATCAACAACGTGCTCTTGTTCTTCCTTATCCGTATAAGGATAAGCATGAAAGTGCACAAAAATAACTCTAGCTCCACGTTTCATCATTCTGTAGGCGGCAACAGGGGAGTCTATTCCTCCAGAAATTAAACATACAAGTTTATTGCCACTGTTGGCAGGCAGTCCACCGGCTCCAGGATATTTTTTGTATGAAAAATATCCATGCTTATCAAATACTTCAATATTTATCTCCAACTCAGGATTTTCAAGTTTAACCTTTTTGTTAAAACCATTACCAATCAAAACCCCACCAATTTCTCTTTCAGCTTCGACGGAAGAATAAGGAGCTTTCTGAGACCTCTGGACTCTAACACAGAAATTATTGACCTCTTTTAATTCATTAGGCATATTAGCCAAAATTTCCATGCCGACTTTTTCGATTTCAGGACTTCCTTCATAAACAAAATGAAAGTTTTTTATACCAGGAATTTTTTTTAAAACCTCTGAATATTTAGCCTCATTGAAATCATCGAGTGGAATAACAATCCTTCCCAAATACGATTTCACATTAACACCAATTAAAAAATTGCGCTGTAACTGAGCCTTTATATGTTTTTTTAGTTTTTCGAGAAAATACCCGGTATTACCTTTTTTTAAAGCAATCTCGCTATAATGTATTATTAAATATCGCTTCATAGAATAGTAAACTATATCAAGTCTTTAATATCGGCATCAGGAAGATACATGATAATCAATCCAATCAAAATACTAAGTAAATTGCTCAAAATAGGATCATTTGGAAAAAAATACATGTCTAGAATATTCCAAATTCCTCTCCATACCATAATTACGGCAACAACGACCATAACCATGGTAAAAAAGTTCCTACTTGGCTTCAAAGAAATCTTTATAATAGGTTTTTCTTTTCCCATAATGTTTTTGAAAATACATGGTGCCCGAGGAGGGAATTGAACCCTCACGATGTTGCCATCACGGGATTTTGAGTCCCGCGCGTCTACCAATTCCGCCACCCGGGCACGTCAACGACACACACCTTACCAAACTTTAACATTATTGAAAAGATAGTTTTTACACACAAATCGACGTGACATTCCATATTAGATGAAATACCATTGGATAGTGATCAATCCAAATACTTTCATTCAAGACTTCCGCAATCTCTTTTTGAAATCTCCACAATGTGGGTCATGGACACGTTCAAGCGAAAATTGCGATTATGGAGACATAGTTACGATGTCTAAAGATTGTTACATGTGTTTCAATACAGGAAATAGCAGAGATGCCTATTATTGTGAAGATAGCAAAGCGTTAACAGATTGTATTGATTGCACTTTCTGTGAAGAATGCGAACTTTGCTACGAATGCACTGACTGCAATAACTGCCACAATTCAAACTTTTGCCAAGACTGCAACAACAGCAACGATATAAACTTCTGTTATGACACACGAAGATGCCAAAACTGTATCGGATGTGTTGGAATAAGAGATAAACAATATTGCATTTTTAACGAACAGTATACAAAAGAAAAGTACGAAGAAGCTCTAAAAAATTTCAACTTTAGTAATGAGAAAACACTAGAAGTTATAGCCGAAAAAACAGAAGATCTAAAACTAAAAATTCCAAGGATGTTTACTCATCAATTTGACACTCAAAAATGTACCGGAGATTACATTTATCACAGCAAAAATAGCCTTCTATGTTTTGATACCAGGCACACAGAAGACAGTGGATATATATTCCAAGCAAATTTAGACAAAGGCGCAAATGACAGCTATGACTGCACAATCCCAACAGCCACCGATCTTTGCTATGATGCATCATTTGTGGATTATCTATTCAATTGTGATCATATTTACTGGTGTAGTAGATTAAAAGATTGCCAATACTGCACAAATTGCTTCGACGGAGATCATTTATTTGGATGTAATTATCTGAATCACAAAACAGGAAAATTCTATATTTTAAATCAAGAAGTAGAAGAAGATTTTTATAAAAAAACTACTGAAGAAATAAAGAAAATCACAATTGAGAACGGAATTTATACAATCCACGACCTGTTATACAAAGATCTCACTAAAACGAAAACCAACACAGACAATAAAGATTCCACCAAAAATTGCCTAATCTGTAATAAAAGTTTCGAGCTTACCAAGCAAGAAATAGAATTTTACGAGAAAAAGAAAATAGTATATCCGGTTTATTGTTTTTCGTGTCGAATGAAACAAAGATACGAAATGAGAAACGAGAGAAAGGTATCGAAAAGAAAATGTGATTCGTGCAAAAACACATTGATAACAACATATGCTCCAGATAGTAAATACATAGTTTACTGCCTAAAATGTTATTGGGAACACATCGACTAATCCTAAAAAATGATAGAAAAAAGCCAAAAATTCGAATGTAAAAAATGCAAAAAAGAATTCTTAGTAATCCTTCAAGAAAACGATTTTTATAATAAGAAAGGCCTTCCAGTCCCTTCGAGCTGTCCAGAATGCAGGCGAAATAGGAGAAATAATCTCAGAAATAAAAAAGAGCTTTTTGAAAGAACTTGTGACAAATGTGGAACAAGCCTAGTAAGCACATATGAAAAAGACAGCAAATTTATAGTCTATTGCGAAAAATGTTACTTCAACGAAATCGGAGGGATAGAAGAGAAATAGGTATCCCCATTGAAAAGAAAGCCAAATATCTATATATTGTTCAGGAACTAAACCAATATTTATGTTTTGTGATGAATTAAAATTAAAGTTAACTGCAGGAAATGGGGGAAACGGATGCGTAAGTTTCCGTAGAGAAGCCCATGTCCCAGAAGGAGGCCCAAATGGAGGAGATGGGGGAAGAGGCGGAGATATAATTATAGTAGTAGACCGCAATCTAAACACATTGAGCCATTTAAGTTTCAAGAAATCCTATAAGGCAGAAAGTGGACAATATGGCATGGGAAATAAAAAACATGGAAAAAACGCAGAGGATTTAACAATAAAAGTTCCAAAAGGAACTATGATTTTCAACGAAGACAAATCTGTAATGTACGCAGACTTAAATAAAGAAGGAGAAACAATAATTATTGCAAAAGGTGGCAAAGGCGGACTTGGAAATTATAATTTTGCGACAGCAACTCACCAAACTCCACGTTTCGCCGAAAAAGGAGAACCAGGAGAAAATAAAATGGTTACATTAGAACTAAAACTTGTTGCAGACGTTGGAATAATCGGATTACCTTCAGCAGGTAAATCGACTTTGATTTCAGTAATCAGCAACGCTAAGCCAAAAATTGCAGCATATCATTTTACAACTCTAGAACCAAATCTTGGAGTAGTATGCATGGAAAAATTTGGAGGAACTCCATACGACAATTTCGTAGTTGAAGACATTCCTGGACTTATAGAAGGCGCACACACAGGAAAAGGACTCGGAGATAAATTTCTAAAACACATCACACGTACAAATATATTAATTCACCTAATAGATGGATTTTTAGACAATGCAGACAAAAATTATAAAACTATAAGAAACGAACTTAAAAAATACGACAAAGATCTATTCGAAAAAGAAGAGATAGTAGTAATAAACAAGATAGATCTTTTAGACGACAAACTTACAGAGAAACGCCTAAAAGAACTAAAGAAAGTAATAAAAACTAAAAAAGTATTTTTGATTTCGGGAGTAACAAGAGAAGGCCTAAAACCACTACTATTTGAAGTGGTTAAAAAACTAATAAAATTAAAAACAGCTCATAAACAACAAGTATTAAGCTCTAAAAAGAGTGAACTTCCAGTTTTACGTCCACACTTAGATAAAACTAAATACATACTTACTAAAGTCGAACCACTTAAAGACCACAAGTTGTTCCACATAAGCGGACAAAGAATTGAACAGCTTATATCAATGACAGATCTAAAAAACCAAGAAGGCCTTGAAAGAATTTATCATTACTTTGAGAAAAGTGGCATACAGAAAGCGTTAAACAGAAAGAAAGCAAAACTTGGAGATTACGTTAGAATAAAAGATCATTCTATTCCTTATAGACCTTAAAAATGGCAAAAAATCCATATTTAATTGTAGGTTTAGGAAATATAGGTAAAGAGTACGAAGGAACCAGACACAATACCGGATTCATATTTTTAGATGAATTGCTAAAAAATTTAGCCATAAAAGACGATTTTAGAGAAGAACCTAAATTTAAAGCTTCTATTCAAAAAATAGAGGAATTCGGGAATTCGCTGATTTTAGCAAAACCAAGCACTTTCATGAACCTTTCTGGAGAAGCTGTGTCAAAAATAATAAACTTCTACAAAATCCCTTTAGAAAACCTGATAGTAATATATGACGATATAGACCTTCCATTAGGTAAAATTCGCATAAGAGAAAACGGATCTGCAGGAACCCATAATGGGATGAAATCGATCATAGAGTGCCTTGGAAGCGAAAAATTCAACCGAATTCGCATAGGAATAGAAAGCAGGGGCGTGTCATCCCCAAGCCAACAAGATTTGAGCAGTTTTGTGCTGTCTCCATACAAAAAAGACGACCTAAAAACCTTATCATTTGCAATAAAAGAAGCTATTTCTGGCCTAAAAGACATATTATCCAAAAAATAAACTTGACCATTAGCCCTTTTTTCCATAAAGTATCAGCGCATTTAAGGCCGACATTTTACTTAATTTAAAAGAAAATCATATGTTCGCAATAATCGAAACTGGTGGAAAACAGTACAAAGTAACCAAAGGACTAAAATTCGAAGTTGAAAAATTAGAAGGAAAAGAAGGTGATGAAATAATCATAGATAAAGTTCTTCTAATAAGCGACGGTGAAGTGAAAATAGGTAATCCATACATCGATGGAGCAACTGTAGAGCTAAAAACTATAGCTCAATCAAAAGGTCCAAAGGTAATGACTTTCAAAATGAAAGCAAAGACAAGATACCGCAAGACAATCGGCCACAGACAAAATTACACAAAAGTTGAAGTAGTAAATATCATCGCACAAGGCGGTAAAAAAGCTCCAAAAAAAGCTGAAGTGGTAAAAGAAGAAAAAGTTGAAGCAGTAAAAAAGCCTGCAGTAAAAAAAGTAGCAAAGAAAAAAGAGTAGAAACTAGACTTTATTAAGTTTTCCAATAACTCCCTCCAAATCGTGAGGGAGTTTTGTTTTAAGGACAACTGTTTTCTTAGCAGAAACAGGTTTAAAACTTACTTCCCCAGAATGTAAGAATTGCCTAAAAAGGCCAAGTTTTTTAACAAAAAGACTATTTACATCCTTATTCCCATAAATACTATCTCCAACTACAGGATGAGAAATGGCAGACATATGAACACGAATTTGATGAGTTCTACCAGTCTTTATCTTTACCTCGACTAGAGATAAGGCATATTTACCAAAAGTATATTCTTCCAAAACTTTATATTGAGAAATAGCTTCTTTTGCACCTTCTCCATAATAAACTCTCATACGTAATCTTTGGTTCTGACTCCTACAAATAGGTGCATCTATAATGCCTTCTTTATCTTTAAACCTACCTACAACCAAAGCTTTATACACCTTGCCAATAGTCCTTTCCTTGAACTGAGAAATCAATGAATTATATCCTTTCTTTGTTTTAGCAATAAACAAAATCCCAGAAGTATCCTTATCCAATCTATGAACAACTCCAGGACGCAAATCGCTTCCAACTCCTTTATCAATCTTATCCAAAAGTGCATTTACAACGCTTTCACCATTATATCTTCCTCCATCTAAAGGATGAACTATAATCCCCGCAGGCTTATTTATAACAATCATATCTTTATCTTCATACAACACCTCTAAATCAATTTTATTGTTCGTGAGAACTTGCTTCTCTTCTGAAATGTCACCAACAGTAAGAACATCATCTTTTCGCAAAACATAACTGCTCTTTGAAGGCTTATCATTGAGCAAAACTTTACCAGAATCTATAAGCTTTTGAATCCTAGATCTAGAGATTTCACCAAAAACAGTAACTAGAAATTTATCCAATCTCTGCCCAACAAACTTATTTTTTTTATCTGTAAATTTTTTCATACAATAAAGTTTATACTTGTTTTATCGCATATACTCAAGGAATTATTTCTTATTGGCATGACTCCAAACTATATTGAAAATCGCACCCTGCATATCAGCAATCTGCTTACTTTTAATAATAACTCCATACTCAAGACCTTTTTCCAAATGAATAATGGAAACTTTATCGTCATAAATATTGATTTGGTTTTCAAACATTTTCGTAAATGCAGGATCAGAAATATAAGAAATATGAGTAAGCTCTTTGAAACTTAAAGCATTATCATCAAAAAAAGCCCGAACATCTTTTGTGTCGGGCACGATTGCTTTTAAAATAATATTCTTATCATTAATTCTAGTATGTCTAAAATCCAGCAAGAACTCCATTAGTCCCAAATCAAACCATTTATGTAGAGGAATAAATGTCAAAAAATGGCTTTTAGCTCTAAGTGCATCATTCATCACAAGCTTAACTCCTTCTTGCCCCTCATAAAAATTAATCATAGGCTGAGAATAATCCAATAGATCACGTTTAAGTTCACGAATCTTTGGAATAAGAGTAAGCATTTCAGTTTTATAGTAATCAAAAGTCTGACACCTTCTGTCCAAGTAACCAACAAGACAATTAGGGTCATTCGCAACAAAATATTTAGTGTGATTCTTAGTACAAGAGGAAACCATCCCTTTTTTCTCCAACTCCTTCAAAATAGAATATGCCGTAGTCCTATTAAGTCCAACCTTCTTAGCAATAATGCTATTCGCCTGTGCACCTATTCTTAACAGCTCCAAATAAACCCCAACCTCCTTCCTAGTCAATCCTATTTGGCACAGACTGTTTTCAATCATAAGCAACACTTTAATAACAAAAGTCTAAAACAGAACTTAAGATTATAGTCAGACTTGACTTTTTGTCAAGTAATCTGCGATATATGACACCAAGCCAACCCTAGTAATTTGCCTTTTTCATGCGCTTTTGATAACTTATCCTAAGCCAATAAATAATCAATATCGAAATGAAAATAGACAACAAAACTCTACTTACAAGAGGCGTCGTAGATGTAATCGTAAAAGAAGAATTAGAACAGAAATTGAAATCTGGTAAAAAACTGAAGGTTAAATTAGGAATTGATCCATCAGGCAGCGACTTGCACTTAGGCCACATGGTTGTAATAAAAAAATTAAGAGAATTCCAAGAAGCTGGACATACTATTCAACTACTATTTGGAAACTTCACAGGACAAATAGGGGATCCTACGGACAAACTAAACGCAAGAAAACCAAAGACGAAAGAAGAACTAGAGAAAAATGCCAATAAATACTTAGAACAAGCAGGAAAAATTTTAGACGTAAAAAATGTAGACGTTAAATGGAACGCAGATTGGCTAGGAAAATTAAACTTCGCAGATGTAGTTAAATTGGCACAAGTATTTACTGTGCATCAAATGCTTGAAAGAGACATGTATCAAGAAAGAATCAAGCACAACAATCCGATATACATGCATGAATTCCTATATCCATTGATGCAAGGATATGATTCAGTAGCATTAGAGTCAGATCTAGAATTGGGCGGCACAGACCAAACTTTCAATCTTTTGGCAGGGAGAACTATTCAAAAAGCTTATGGCCAAGAACCTCAATCAGTTCTAACAGTTCCATTACTCGTAGGAACAGATGGAAGTGAAAAAATGGGAAAAAGCCTTGGGAATTACATAGGAGTAATCGATTCTCCGAAAGAAATGTTTGGAAAAACTATGTCTATTCCAGATAGCTTAATAGTAAATTATTTCGAATTAGCTACGAACGTATCATTAGAAGAAATAGAAAAAATCAAACAATCACTTAAAGAAAGCGAAAATCCAAGAAATCTAAAAGTAAGACTGGCAAAAGAAATAGTAACCCTATATCACGACAAAAAAGCAGCAGATGATGCAGAAAAAGAATTCATAGAAATATTTGCAAACAAAGGACTTCCAGAAGATATTGAAACAAAAACTCTTCACGAGAAGGAATACGGAATAATAGATCTATTAGCAGAAACTGGACTAACTACATCAAAAAGCGAAGCTAGAAGACTTATCGAAGGCGGCGGAGTAAAAATAGACGAAGAAAAAATCTCAGATATAAAAACAGTGGTAAATATTTCAAAAGAAAGATTAATTCAAGCCGGTAAACGAAAATTTTTAAAGGTTATCAAAAAATAATGCTGGGCACATCACTATCAAAAGTATTAAGAACGACAAAAAAACATTTGTCGCTTTTGGAATCCTTGGGGATAAAAACAGTAAAAGATTTTCTCCTATATTTCCCCAGAACCTATAACGACACCACAGAATATACAAAAGTAATTGATGTCCAACTTGAAGAAGTAAACACCATAAAAGGCACTATCTCTAATCTATTCTCAATCCACACACGATTCGGCAAGAAACTAATCAAAGGATTATTAACCGACGACACAGGATCAATCCCAGTAGTATGGTTCAATCAACCACATTTAGTAAAAATGCTACCTAGAAACAGAGAAATTATTCTAAGCGGAAAAGCAAAAATTTCTCAAGGAAAAGTAACTCTACAAAGTCCATCCTACGAAATAGTAAAAGATTACGAAGAACAAATCCACACAGGTAGAATAGTGCCAGTTTATCACGAAACAGAAGGCATTTCCTCAAAATGGATTCGTGAGAAATTGAAGCCAATTATAGATAACTGGATAGACCTTTTTGAAGAATATATGCCACAAGAGATTTTAGACGAACAAAAACTGATCTCCTATGGTGAAGCAATTCGAAATGCACATTTTCCATTATCAGATGAAGAATTAGATCGCGCAAAAGAACGTCTAGCATTTGATGAATTATTCTTACTTCAGCTAAAAGCACTTCAGAAAAAATGGTACTGGCAAAACGTTAGCGAACACGAAAAGAAAATGATGAAAACAATAACAGAAGATCTAAAAAAATGCGTGGAAAAATTGCCATTCACATTAACAACAGCACAAAAAAGAGTACTCAAGGAAATCCTAGAAGACACAAAAAAACCATTTCCAATGACAAGGTTAATTCAAGGAGACGTAGGTTCAGGTAAAACTGTAGTAGCAGCATTGGCAGCCCTAAATACAGTTAAAAATAACTATCAAGTAGCTATTATGGCGCCAACTGAAATCCTAGCAAAACAGCACTACAAAACCATTATGAAAACTCTAGGAGAATTTGGATTCAACATTCAATTCATTGCCGGAAGCACAACAAAATCTCAAAAAGAAGACATAGTCAGACAAATGAAAACTGGAACAGTAGACATAATTATAGGAACACATTCACTTATTCAAGAAGGTATCGGCTTCAAAAATCTCGGACTAGCAATAATAGACGAACAGCATCGTTTCGGCGTAAAACAAAGAGAAATTTTAAAAAATCAAGGATCTCCACATTTATTAAGTATGACAGCAACTCCAATTCCAAGAACACTCGCGATTACAATTTACGGAGATCAAGACCTTTCTGTAATCGACGAAATGCCAAAAGGCCGCCAAGAAATAATTACAAGAGTAGTCCCAGAAAAAAAACGCATAGACGCCTATCGCTGGATCGAAGATCAAGTAAAAAAAGGCCGACAAGCATTTGTAATTTGCCCACTTATAGATGAATCCGACTTATTAGAAGTAAAATCCGTAATTCAAGAATACGCAGTTTTAAGCGAACACATTTTCCCAACATTACGCCTAGGACTTCTTCATGGAAAACTTCCACAAGAAGAAAAAGATCGAGTCATGGAAAGTTTCAAAAATAACGAAATAAACATATTAGTTTCTACATCTGTAATAGAAGTTGGAATAGACGTACCAAATGCCACAATAATGTTAATAGAAGGCGCCGAACGTTTTGGATTAGCTCAATTACATCAATTTAGAGGTAGAGTTGGCAGGGGAGAGCATCAATCATATTGTTTTCTATTTACTGGAAATTTATCAGAAGAAGGAACAACTAGAATGAAATCTATGGAAAAACACAGCAGCGGATTCAAACTAGCAGAAATAGATTTAAATCTTCGCGGACCTGGAGAAATATACGGAGTTCGCCAAAGCGGAATTCCGGATCTAAAGATGGCGAGCTTGACAGATTTCAAAACCATTGAAAAAGCAAGAAACTGCGCATCTAAAATTATTGATAAAGATCCTTTATTAAAAACTTACGAACATCTCTCAGAAAAAATTGCAGAATTAGATGAGATTTTCGTAAACGATTAAAGCGATTTTCTTAAACAAATAAATCAATTAAAAAGCACCTTTTAAAGAAAAAACATTTCCAAATAGGCAAGTACAATGACCCAATTATCGACTTTTTACAGAAAGCCCCTGGAATCGAGAGTTTTTAGTTTAGGGCTTATATAGGCCAAGAAAGAGCGCCGCCAAGACTCAAAACCAGTCAAAATAGGCATAAACGGTAAAGAACGAAACAAGAAACAAAAATAAAACAAAATCACTTACAAAAAAATATCATTTTTAACAAAAATAGTAGGAATTATTTCCGACACGAAGTAAAAAAAGAAAGTAATAAAACATTTAATTATTTAACAAAAACACAAAAGACTTAAAAAGGGCTAACCAAGAGACCAGAAATGAGTTGTGTCAAGTTACCCGTCCTTTCCTTTGTACAAGATATATTGTGCAAACTAAAAGATGTTTCTGGGATTCTATCCCCTAAAATTAAAAACTATACTTTTTTGTCTTCTTTCGACTCGTCAGGTTCATCTTTTCCATTCTTCAATTCGGCATCACCTCTATTAACAATCTCTGAAGCTAAAAGTTTTTCACCTTTCAAATAAGATCTTCTGACAAAATCTATCCTTTCTGGCTTATTTAAAAATAAATACAATTTTTCAACTTTCATATTAATACTAGAATATTCAGGATCATCCATTTTTAAAGTTTCAACTAATCCATTTATCACAGTTAAATCTTCACCTTCTAATCTAAAACCCCTATCACTCCCCTTTCCAACCAAGTCTTTGCAAATATCTATAATTTTTTTATCAGGAACTTTATTTATATCTCCAGCTTTATCAACTCCCGATTCACGCAATTTTCTAGTTAAAAATACATCCATGCGTCTACTGTCAACTGCTTCAGCTAATTCTGTGGCAGTAAATGGCCCCTCAGAGCCATTATTTGCATATATCGGATCTTCAATTGAATACGAAAATTCATTGGTATTAGGATCTTTATTAACAATTATTTCGCATGAAAAATTCGTAGAATCAGTCGTTTCAACGGTACATCCATCTCCAAATCCACTAGAACTTAGTACAAGTCCAGTTCCATCAAAATATGGCTTTGCGGCATCAATAGCCCCAGAAACAGTCGGAGTAACAAAAGAGGTTTCTTGCTTTTCAGTATAATCAGTCCACATTTTCTTAAGTTTCTTGTCACTAGAAGCCTTTATAACTTTTTCTAAAATTTCATTACTAAGAGATTCAGCCTCTTCTTGTGTAATTGTGCCTTTCTTTAAAGCTGCATCAATAGTATCCAATTGTGCATACGCCCAATTATAAAGCTCTGGATCGCTATCTTTTAATTTAGCTATTTCTTGATAGATGGCATCTCTTTTCTTTTCTTTAAAAAACTCTTTAAACGCATTACTGTCGAATTTAAGTCCATGAGTAGCAAGATATTCACTTAAATCTTTCTCTACTCCAACAAGCGTTTTCTGCTCATCTGCAGTTAATTCTTTCTTAGCATAAAGATCTTCCAACTTTTTAGAAAGATCCAAAAATTTCGGATCATTCAAAAGATCATTTGTTGAATCATTGAACTTATCCTGTTTCCTTTTTGCTCTAAACTGGATAAATTCAGAACTATCAACAGAAAGAGGAGGATTTTGTTTTGCCAAAGTATCATTAAGTATCTGTTTAACTTTTTCATACTGTGCCTGTTGATCAGCATCTCTAGTCCCTAAGGTATCCAAACTATCAAACGCATCATATAAAACTATAAACTCTTTATTTGTGAAAAGTTCATCATAAGAAACTTCCTGTTCAGGAGCCTCAACTTGCTCCTGAGAAGATGCCAATAATACTGGTTCCTTATTAGGATTTTGATTAGAAAATAGTCTATTAACAGCAAACATTCTTCGCGCTCCAAGGTTCAAAGGATTAAGAACATTAACTCCAGGAACTGGATCTTTAAACAATCGAGTAGAAATATTAGAACTAACATTTTCAAATTTAGGATTATCTGCCTCTCTCAGACTTTCAATTTTTTTAAGTCTTTCACCCTTAATTTCTTCGATCCTCTTTGAAGCAAACTCCTTCTCAAACAGTTCAGTATGAGCTTTTGCCGCACGATCTTGAACTGCCCTATAAGAAGAAGGTCCACTTTCAGATGGCCCTAACACCGGTCCTTTTTGTCCTGGTCCTGTTGGCATTTTTTGTTTTAAATATCACAAAATTATACCACGAAAAAGCCTTTTATTAAAGGCAAAAACCACAAGAACTTCACACTTTTATAAACTCTTTACCATATAGGTCCCCTTAAGTTCATATCCAGTCTTTCGATAATATTCCCTAGTTCCAATTCCAGCAATCACAGAAATTCTTTTAAAACCAGTTTTTTTCGCCATGGCCTCAGCCTCTTTCATTAATTTTCCTCCAAGCCCCATATGCTGAACATCGCCCTTCTCCCCTACAGAAATTTGCCTACCATAAACATGAACTTCACGAATTAAAGCAGAATTTTTAATTTCTTTTATAAATTGACCTTTTGTAAAACGAAGCCTAAGTAAAGCAATCAATTTATCATTTTTTGTATCTTCATAAGATAAGAAAATCTCCTCACCATTACTTGCTTCATACTTTCTAGAAATGAGCTCAACATTTTTAGGGTCAAACCCATCCGCCTTTATTTCTCGAGACCTAATATCTCTGAGAACAACATGCTCTTTCTTAAACCTTTCATCCAAAATTTGCCTTATATTAGACAATTTAAACCCTCCGAGAATATCCGGAGCTGGAATATCTCTAGCAACTCTATCGACACGACACCACTCTGGAATTGATTTTAGTTCATAAAAAAGAACATCTTCCAACTCTTTTTCAGAATAAGGCCTGTATTCTCCACTTCTATACAAATGTGCAAGTCTAGCCTTTTCCATTACAACACAAGGATAGATTTTTAGATAATCAGGCTGATAATTGGCATCTTTGAATAATTCACCAACCATCATTTTATCTAATTTCACAGTACTTCCAGGTAAATTTGGCATCATATGATAACCAATTTTAAACCCAGCATCTTTTAATAATCTTGTGGCAACTTTTACTTCAGCAACACCATGGCCCCTACAACAAATCTCATTTACTTCATCACTAATAGTCTGAACCCCCATTTCAACTTTAGTAACTCCAAGATCACGAAGCCTTTTTACCTCAGCAGCATCTACATAATCCGGCCTTGTTTCAATATTTATTCCAATACATCTAATATCAGAAGTTTCATTATCCTTAACAATATTTTCAAATTTCAATGATTTAGATTTTTTGCCATTAAATTCATTAAGAGCCTGAACACATCTTTTTATAAACCATCTCTGATAACTCTTTGGATAATAACTAAAAGTTCCACCAATAACGCGAAGTTCAACTTTGGAAACTTCGTGCCCAGTCAAAAGAAGAGCCTTGAGCCTAACAACAACTTGAGTATAAGGATTGAAATGCTGTCTATACGCACGCTGTGCAGCCGGCTGACTCGGTACATAACTTTTTGGCATTCTGATATCAGTAGGACAATAAATACATCTACCAGGACATTTATATGGTTTTGTAAGAACAGTCACAGGAGCAACACCTGAAAGCGTACGGACTCCCCTCTTTCGAAGCAAATTTAGTAAACTCTCATTTGGTTTTATCTTTTCTTCTCGAATTAAATCATTATAAGCCTTTATGAAATATAGATTGTGAAAAATAACTCCTTTATTTTCTTTTATAATTCTATTTCTAAGGGCTTCAAAGTCTTTTCTACGCTTAAACTGATGAGAAGCAGCCTCAAGAATAATTATTCTAGCCAATTTTTGATATTTTTCTAAATCTATTTTAGTGAAATCCATATTCATTTTTTAGCCTCACAATTCTAGCATATATGATATAATTCACGCATGAGAAAAAAAATTACAGATCGATTACTTAAAAAAGTGAAAGAGGATTATTCCTTAATCGCAAGCGATTTCGATAGAACAAGAAGACGCCAAGAATCTACTGCATATTCAATGATGATAGATTTCATTAAAGATAAAGACATATTCGTAGACCTAGGATGCGGAAACGGCAGAGCATATGATTTTATTAGTAAACGAAAAAACATTAAATATATCGGCGTAGATAACAATAAAAAACTTTTAGAAAAAGCTCGAGAACAATTCAACGAAAAATTCATAGAAGGAGATCTTTTAAATTTACCACTTGAGCAAGAATTAGCAGACGTGGCTTTAGCTGGAGCTTCTTTGCACCACATTCCTTCAAAAAACTTGAGAATGAAAGCCTTGTCTGAAGCATACAGAATCCTAAAACCAAACGGCATTTTCATAATAACAGTTTGGAATTTATTCCAACCAAAATATAAAAAGTATATTTGGCGATCACGCATAAAATGGCTTATATCATTAGGAAGTTACGACAGCCGCGACACATTTATCCCATGGATGCATACAGGAATAAAAAGATATTATTACGCTTTTACTCCAAAAGAGTTAAAATGCTTACTTGAAAAAACTGGGTTTAAAATTTTAAAATCAGAGGTTTCAAAAGATATAGTATTTATATGTCAGAAAAAACAAAACAACTAGAAATATTACATGTGAGATTCGACAATGTAACAAACAAAGAAGCGCTTGATAAAGCGCTAGAATTTGCAAAAGAGAATAAACAAGTATACATAACCACATCAAATCCAGAGTTTTTATTAGAAGCAGAAAACAACCATAAATTCAGAGAAGTTTTAAACAATTCATCTTTAAATATCCCCGACGGAATAGGCATTTTATGGGCATCAAAATACATAGATGCTACTAAAACCACCAAATCAAAAACAGTAAAAATCTTAAAATGGATAGGAAGCATTTTATCAGTACCGTTCTACCCTAGATACACTCGAACAGTTTTAAAAGAAAGAGTTACAGGAACAGACTTAATGGAAAATATCTGCAGAGAATCAGCAAAATATGGATATAGAATATTTCTACTTGGAGCAAAAGAAGGAACAGCAGAACTTACAAAAGAAATTTTAGAAAAAAGATATGATGGATTAAATATTGTAGGAACATTTAGTGGCACTCCTCGCCAAGAAGATGAACAAGAAATTGTCAAAAAAATAAACGCAACAACGCCAGACATCCTTTTCGTAGCCTACGGAGCTCCAAATCAAGAACTATGGATTTCAAGAAACTTACAAAAAATGACATCAGTCCACTTGGCAGTTGGCATAGGCGGCGCATTCAACTTCATTGCAGGAATAAGAAAACGCGCACCTAAATTTATGCAAACCTTAGGAATAGAATGGCTCTACAGACTCATACAAGAACCCTCAAGAATAAAACGCATCTACAACGCTACAATAAAATTCTCTACTAAAGTATTAAAGAAATCACTTTAAAAAGTGACTACTTCTTTTTCTTTGAAGCAGCTGCTTTATTTCTCTTTTCAACAGCCATTTCGATATAAGGTCTAGCTTTTTCTACAAGAAAGTCAATCGCCTTAAGTGGCTCTACAATTGTAGAATGAACACGATGAGTAATTTCTGTGACATCATCTACAACCTTCGTAACATCTCGAAGAATAATGATTGTATAGAGAATCAAAACTGAAAGAAAAATCACTAAAACAATGAAACCAATTGCAAGTGACATGTTTAGAATATCTCCAGAAGTTGCAAACATAGTAAATGAGGTTACTTATTTATGAAAAAATCTTAACACTAATGCGTTTAAACTTCCAACATTTTTTTAATAATGTCATTCACCATTTGAGGATTTGCCTGTCCTTTCATCTCTTTCATTACATTGCCAACCAAGAATGCTATAGCCTTTTCTTTACCAGCTTTTATGTCAGCAACAGACTGAGGATTTGCATCAATAACTTTTTTACAAACAGCTTCAATCTGAGAAGTATCAGAAACCTGCTTAAGTCCTTTTTCTTCAACAATCATCCTTGGAGATTTTCCACTCTTATACATTTCTTCAAACAACTCTCCTTTTGCAATATTGCCAGAAATGGCTCCAGAATTGATTAAATCAATCAACTCAACCATCATTCCAGCAGTAACTTTTTGTTCAGTAATTTCAACCAAATCTTCTTTTAAATATTTCATCAAGACAGTATTTATAAAAGAAACAGCCTTCTTTGCATCATTGGATTTTGCTACAACCTCTTCAAAATATTGAGACATTTTTAAATCGTCAGATAAAATTCTGGCATCTTCTTCATTAAGTCCAAGATCACTAATATATCTTTGTCTTTTCACAGCAGGAAGTTCTGGAAGATCTTTCTTGTATCCATCAACAATTTTTTTATCTAAATGTAATGGAGGAAGATCTGGTTCTGGGAAATATCTATAATCATCACTTTCTTCCTTATCTCTCATAAAATAAGTCTTTTGAGCATTATCATCCCATCCTACGGTAGTCGGACCCTTCAATGGATTACCTTCATTCCAAAGCTCAGTTTGTCTCTCTATTTCATAATCAATTGCAGTTTCCAAGGCCTTAAAAGAATTCAAATTTTTAATTTCTGCACGCGGATAAAGTTTAGTTTCTCCTCTTGGACGAATAGACACACTTGCATCAAAACGCATCATCCCCTTCTCCATATCAGCTTCACTACTATCTACATATCTAATAATCTTTTGAATTTCACGAGCATAAGACCCCGCTTCCTTACTGTCATGCATGTCAGGCTCAGACACTATCTCCATCAAAGGCGCTCCACACCTATTAAAATCAACCAATGATCCATTTCGGACATGAGTAAGTTTTCCAGCATCATCCTCAAGATGAAGCCTAGTTATTCGAACTTTTAAAGTTTTTATTTTCTTGCCAGAATCATCCAAAACCTCTACTTCCACATTCCCTCCTTTTGATAATGGTTCATCAAATTGAGATATTTGAAAACCTTTAGGCGAATCCGGATAAAAATAATTTTTCCTATCAAACTTACAATATTCCGGAATTTCACAATTCAAAGCAAGCGCAGCAATTACACCTTTTCTAACGGCCTCCTCATTTACAACTGGGAGCATGCCTGGAAATCCCATACAAACAGGACAAGTGTTTATATTTGGCTCTTTATCAAAAGAATCGTTACTACATCTACAAAACATCTTCGTTTTTGTAGAAATATGCGCATGTATTTCCAGTCCTATAACAGCTTCGAAATCCATAAAAAATAATCAAATTACGACCTAGATATTACCTAGTTTAAGCAGTTTTATCAATTTCTTTTTCAAGGAAAAAATACTTCCATCGTTTTTTATAAGATAATCAATTCTCTTCGGCCTATTTTCCATAATAAGCAAAGTATCGGATACATCAGCATCTAGTTTTCGTTCATTTTCCAAAACCATTACTACATCAGATGCAGGCCTTTCTATGAATAAAATTTTATCAACTAAATCAAACAAATTTCCATCTTCAAAATACGTAGCCTCAATTGCTATATCCTTATTTTTAAATTTAGAAATTCGCTTTTTTATCAACTTTAAGACTAATGGATGAATAAGATGATTTAATAATTGTAATTTTTCAGGATCAGAAAATACAATTTTGGCTAAAACTTTTCGATCTACATTTCCATCATTGTCTATAACTTTATTTCCAAACTTTTTTTGAATTATTTTTTGTCCATCTTCTCCTTCCTGATACAATTCATGAACAATTTTATCTGCATCTATACAGACAAAACCAGCTTCACCAAGAAATTTCATTACGGTTGATTTTCCTGCGGCAATTTTTCCGGCGATTCCTAGAATCATAGTTTTACACCTAAATCTTTTAAAGCTTTTTTATATAAATTAAGACTTCGCGAAACTTCATTTTCTGGAATTTGAGATAATTCATGAGCAATTCTATTTCTAAGTTTATGTGCGCTCCAAACTCCATTTATATCAGAAAATAAATGACCACCTTTTTTCAATTTTTCACCAAGTGACCCCGTAAGTCCTTTTTTACCCAAAGCATAATCTAACAATTTATCTGCATCAAGAACCGCCTTAACTGGATTTTCTTTAGATTCATTCATGATTTTAGACCAATAGTCTTTTATATACTTAATATCACTATTTCCAAGACGACTTCTCCTTTTCCATAAAGCAACTACGACAAAATAAAGGACAACCAGTACAAAAAGCAGAATTGAAATAAACAAAAAGTTCATATTTTACTTACGTTTTTTCTCTATCTTATTATTCTTTGCATGATATGCGATCATTCCAGCCAACATGTCTTTCAGGGCTTCATGATCATGAAAACTTGAATCTTCTACAAATTTTTCCTGATACTGAACAATCAGTTTTTCTATAGATTTTGGATGAGAAGCCTCTTTCAAAACTAAGGACATGTGAGTTCCCATAGTATCAATAGTAACATCTCCAAAATTTAACAAAGTTGCAATAACGCCTTTTACCTTATATCCAAGCGCATCTATAGCAGTATATTCAACTCGTTTAGCATTTTTATCAAACATTCCGTTAACCTCAATATCGATAACTCCTAAGTTAGTAACGATCCAAACATCAAAGTACCAATCGAAAAAATGATAAATCATCCCCACAAAACCTATAATTCCCCATAGTGCGAAAACAACTAAAAGCTGAGGAAAAACTAAAAATCCCAAAACGGGAATAATAATACCGAAGAAGAATGTTTTAAAAGAATCCCTGAAATAAACATAAGAATGCCTATGCAATATTTCAAATATTTTTTCGTCTTCCTCTAGGTGACTCTTAAATAAAAGATATGAAAATTTCATAAAACAATTAAAAAATCTTATCCCAGACATTATAAAAGCATTGTAATAATAATGCAAAATATATAAGATTCACATACATATAAATTTCCTATGGAAGCAAAAACAAAGAAAGTAATTCTGTACATATTAGATCTATTTTTCAATGTAGTGATCATTTTTGGACTTGTAATAATCATTCAAAAATGGCTAGTCGCTCCATTTGATGTGTCTGGAGCATCAATGTGTAGTACGTTAAATGTAATAAACGGAGAATGCCATAACAGCTATGGAGAAAAAATAATAATAAATGAAGCAGCTTATCTATTCAACAATCCTGAAAGAGGAGATATTGTTGTTTTTAAGGCGCCATCAAGCCCAGACAAATATTTCATCAAAAGAGTAATTGGGTTGCCTGGGGAGACAGTAGAAATAAAAGATGGAGAAGTTTACGTAACAAGAAAAAATGAAAAAGATTCACAAAGACTAACTGAGAATTATTTAAACGAAGCCAATAGTGAAAAAACTAAAACATACTTTAAGGAACTTTCTAAATTCACAGTTCCGGAAGGCCATTATTTTATGCTAGGAGATAATCGTAAAGAAAGCACGGATTCTAGAAGCTGTTTCGAGGGAGTAATATCTATAGATTGTGTGAAAAATCCACAGAAAGCTTACGTACCTAGAGCAAATATAAGAGGTAAAACGTGGGTCGTTTGGTGGCCACTACAAAACATGAGAATAATCCATCACGAAACTTATTCAATAGATCCAACAAATAAGGATTAAACAACTTCCGAATCTCTATAAGAAAAATAGAATTCAAGTAATACAACTACTACTACAAGCAAGAGTCCAGACCACCATGTAAGAACTCTTAACATTTGAAAAACCAAGGCGGCTATAGATATAAAACCAAGAAAAACGCCCTGTCTCAAAGATATTGTTATATGTTTATAAAAAATTTCATTTTTAAACAACCAAACTCTAAAATAAAAACCAAAAACAGTAAAAGTACAACTCAAAGCAATAAAAAACGTTGTATAGAAAAAAGCTAATGCAAGCCCCATAGACTCATATGGATCAAGCTTCAAAATAACCATCGCCCACGAAATCCAAGAAAGTGCACCAGCCAAAGCAATGAATGAAATATATTTATGATGCGTCATCTATTTTATTTAAGAATTTATTTTCTTTAAAATTATTGGAATTTTCTTAAAATCCCGAAATAAAACTTCCCTCTTACTCGGATCATATAGTGCTGCGGCCGGATGGTAAAGAGGAAGATACACTTGTCTATCTTGCCATATTCCATTTGCCCTCTTTGGCTGACCATGAACTTCTGATATCTTCAATCCAGGAAGAAATCTACCCATAGAATGTCTACCTAAAGTAACTATCAATTTAGGCTTAATAATCTCAACTTGTTTCTTTAGATAAGGAAAACATGCAGCAATTTCATCAGGCTCAGGATCACGATTTTCTGGCGGCCTACATTTAACAACATTCGCAATAAAAACATCACTCCTTTTAAGTCCTATGCTCTCAATCAATTGAGTCAACAACTTTCCGGCCGCCCCAACAAATGGTTTACCTTGGGCATCTTCATCTTTTCCAGGCCCCTCTCCAATAAACATAATTTCAGATTCATAAGATCCATCTCCAGGAACAGCGTTTGTCCTTTTTTTACAAAGCCTGCATTTAGTACAAGTAGTAATCTGTTTAATTAACTCTTCCACTTCGGACATAATAAAAATATCTAAATTAAAGCCCTACAAATATAGAAGAAATTTAACTATTTTGGAAATCCAAAAATTTCTGAGAAGAATTTTCTGAAACAATCTTATAATGAACCTCTTCTTCTAACTTTCCAGGAACAGAAAAACCAGAAGCCTTAGGATGTCCACCGCCTCCAAAATATGAAGCTATTTTAGACAGATCTACATCAGATTTTCTGGTTCTAAACGACCCTTTCACATTCCCCTTTCTATCTTCATTTATCAAAACTGCAAATTTACTTTCAGGAACCATGTTCAAATAATCTATAACCCCAGATAATTCTTCAGGACGAGCATTCACCTCAGCATATTCATTATCTCTAACTACAGAGATTACAACATTTGTAGGAGTAACCTGTGCTTTTTCCAAAACTTTCCCCCATAGTTTCAAAGTAGAAACAGACCTAAGTCTAAACAAATTTTTACTAATATCTGCAATCTTTGCACCTTTCTTCATCAAATCAGCAGCAATCTCATATACCTTACCACTTGTATTTGAGTGCATAAAACTACCAGTATCTCCATAAAGACCAGCAAGCAAACACGTAGCCATATCAGCATCAATAAAAACTCCCCACTCTTTCAACATTTTATAAAGAATAACAGTAGTTGAAGCAGCATCACTTTCAACCACATTCACTTTTCCATATAAATCATTAGAAGCATGATGGTCTATATTTAAAACAGGAACACGAGATGAAAAAAGATCTTTATGCTTAAGTTGAAAATTTGTCATATACGAAGCTCCAGCATCTACAACTATAATTAAGTCGTAATCTTGAATTACAAAATCATCAACAAATTTCTCAACTCCAGGAAGAAACGAAAATACACTAGAAGGCTTATCTACACAGGCAAGAGTGATTTTCTTTCCTTCTTTTGCTAACCAAAATTTCAGACATAGCGCAGCACCCAATGTGTCCGCATCTGGCTTTCTGTGAGAAATTATCAGAACCTTAGATGCGCAATCTATGCTTTTCTTAGCCTGTTTGTAGACATCACTAACCATCATTCTTAATTTTAAAAGGTACAATTATAATAGATATTGGCAATTTATCAAGCCCAAATGAAGCAATAAACCTAATCTTAGGATAGAAATAAAAAAGAAAAATGAATAGTATCTATAAAACTGATTAATTTTTATCATGAAAATTGTCTTCTTTGGAACACCGGATTTCGCCGTAAAAAGTCTAGAACGCCTACATGAAACTAAAGGTTTCGAAATTGTAGCAGTTGTTACTCAAAGAGATAAAGCGGTAGGCAGAAAAAAGATAATTACAGAACCGCCTGTAAAAAAATGTGCAATAAAATTAGGAATAAAAGTCCTGCAGCCAAAAAACAAGAAAGAACTAGAAACAATGTTAACTCTAATAAAATCAGACTTATTTGTAGTTATAGCTTTTGGAATGATTTTCCCAGAAAAAGTCCTAAAAATGGCAAAATATGGAGCAATAAATGTACACGCATCACTTCTTCCACTTTATAGAGGAGCATCCCCTATTCAAGAAAGCCTCCTTAACGGAGACGCATCAACAGGAGTGTCTATAATGAAAATGGACACAGAACTAGATCATGGAGATATCTACCTAATGATAAGGATGGAAATAGAAAAATCCGACTCATTAGAAAAGCTATCAGAAAAACTGTCAGCCCTTGGAAGTGGAATATTGCCATTAACAATAAAAGACATTGTAGAAGGAACACTTAAGCCAATTCCACAAAATCACAAAATAGCTACTTTCTGCACAAAGATAAGCAAAAACGATGGAAAAATAGACTGGGAAACGGACTCTGCTGAAAAAATCTACAACATGGTAAGGGCGTATACTCCATGGCCATCAGTATATACAACGTTCAATAATAAAACCTTGAAAATTCTAGAGACTAAATACGAAGAAGGGTCCATCTCTCCAGGAAAATTTACAATAGACGGAGAAAAAGTAAAAATAGGCACATGTAAGGGAGTTTTAGTGCCATCAAAAGTCCAAATAGAAGGAAAGTCGCCAATGGATATAAAGAGTTTTATAAATGGGTACAAAAATCTACTAGTAAACTAATCCTTTTTTAACATGTTAATGAAGTTTCCTTTCAAAGAGCTGTTCCTAGAAGAGGTAAGAAAAACCAAAGGAATGGCTAATTGTCATGCACATTTAGACAGAGCCTATACCTTAACTCCAGAAATATGGGAACAAGCATCTGCATTAATGGAAGAAAAATGGATTTTAAACAGAGAAATTAAAAAAAGACACACGAAAGAATCCTTAACTGAAAGATTTCATTACTGCATAGACAGCTTCATGAAACAAGGAATAGCTGCATGTAGAACACATGTAGACGCAGACAGTGTGGTTGAAATGCTCGTAGTAGAAACATCATCAGAAATTAGAGAAGAATACAAAAAGAAAGGATTCATTTTACAATTAGTAGCTCATCCACTGGAAGGATTTTTAAATGAACAAAAAACAGGATTTGATAAGAAAAAAACAGACCTTTTCGAAAAAGCATGTTCAATCACAGATGTAGTTGGAGGACTACCATCAAGAGATAGGGAGATGGGAAATGGAGACAAAAAACATGCGGATTTATTGCTGTCTGTAGCAAAAAATCTAGGAAAAGATTTAGACGTACATATAGACCAAGAGAATAATCCAGACGAAAAAGACACTGAGTGGCTTCTAGATAAAATAAAAGAACATAAGATGGAAGGAAGAGTAACTTTAATACACTGTATTTCGGTCGCATGCCAATCAGAACAAGATCGTAATCGTATTTACAAAAAACTTATCGACACAGGAACAAATGTAACAGTTTGTCCAACTGCAGCAGTAAGCATGAAACAACTAAGAGAAAAACAAGCCCCAGTTCACAACAGCATTGCATCTGTAGTAGAAATGTTAAATGCAGGAGTAAACGTATCCATCGGAACAGATAATATTTCGGATATATTCGTTCCGGAATGTAGCGGCGAATTGGCACAAGAAATATTAATGCTAGCTTCGGCAGAGAGATTTTATGACATAAAGCGCTTAGCAGAATTAGCAACTACAAACGGATTCAAGACAATGAAATTAATTTAACCTAAAATATATATGACTCAAAAACCTATTAAAAGAAAACTTTGGTACAAAAAAAACGCAGTATCGTTAAACCCATTAGTAGAAAAATATAATGCTGGAGATGATATTATATACGATCAAATCCTAATCCCCTACGACGTAGAAGGATCTTTTGGATACGGAAAAATGCTCCATCGTCATGGCATTTTGACAACAGAAGAACTAACAAAATTAAAGAAAGGATTTGATGAAATAATGAAATTATACAAAGCCGGAAAATTTGTTCTAACTCTAGAAGACGAAGACTGTCACACAAAAATAGAAAACTATCTAACTGAACATTATGGAGATGTAGGCAAAAAAATCCATACAGCAAGATCCAGAAATGACCAAGTACTAGTGACAATGAGACTTTTCATGAAAGCAAAAGCGGACGAGTTAAAAAAATCAGCAATCATATTGGCAGAAGATCTTCTTGTAGCTGCAAAAAAATACGAGTTTGTTCCTATGCCAGGATATACTCACATGCAAAAAGCTATGCCAACAACCCTAGGAACTTGGTATGGATCATTCGTCGAAAGCTTACTGGATGACATCCGGATGTTGGATGCAATAAGAGACATTTTAGTAGATCAAAATCCTCTAGGAAGTGGAGCAGGCTACGGATCCCCTTTCGGATTTGATAGAGACAAGCTTTCAAAAGACCTAGGCTTCAAAAAAACACAAAATAACGTAATTTATTGTCACAACTCTAGAGGAAGAATCGAAGGAATGGTGCTAGAAGCCTGTGTACAAATAATGCTGACTTTAAATAAGCTAGCCTCAGACATATTGTTTTACACAACACAGGAATTTCGCTTCTTTGATGTTCCAGACGACATAGCAACTGGATCGTCGATAATGCCTCAAAAGAAGAATCTAGATGTAGCAGAATTGATCAGAGCGCGCACTGCCACAGTAATTGCATGTAAAAATGAAATCACAACAAACATTCTAAATAAAATTTCAGGATATCATCGCGACGGACAAGAAATAAAACGACCATTATTTTTAGGACTACGCTATACAGAAATGTCCATAGAGGTAGCATCAATAATAATAAAAAGCCTAAAACCTAATGAGAAAAGATTACTAGAAGACATGACCCCGGAATTATTTGCAGCACACAAAGCTTTTGAAATGGTAAAGAAAGAAGGGATTTCTTTCAGAGATGCATATGTAAAAATTGGTGCGAATTTAGATAAATTAAGCATAGATAAAAATGATATAGCAAGAATGTTAAAGGAGTCTAAGCACCAAGGAGGAACAGGAAACCTTCAATTAAACATGTTGTCTTCAGAAATAAAAGCTCTAGCGAAGAGCAGTTAAGTTGAGACCAAATTTACGACTAGATACCAAGGCTAAATATATCCAAAGTAAAGCCTGTCCTTGGTATAAAGAAATAAAATAATGGTCAAAAATTCCTATAACAAAAATTGAAGAACCAAGAGCCAAAAGTATCGCTAAAAATTTTCTATTACTCAAAAAATCTTTACTATCAAGAGACTGCATTAGATAAAAAATTACATAAATAGACATCAAAAGAAAAACAACTCCACCTACTATACCAATTTCATTTGCTACCAACATAAAAATATTATGAACTGGTTGATACTGCCAAGGCTCTAACTTAGAAGGGATATAGTTTTGCATCACTAAGGTAAAATCCCCTGCTCCAACTCCAAAATAATTATCTTTTAGCATATTAGTAGAAACATTGAAAAACATATTTCTCTCTACAAATGATTCACTTCCAAAGAAAAACAACCTATCAATCAAAGCCTTATTCAAATTTAAGGCAACCAATAAAGAACCTATTACCAAAATAAATAAGAAAATCTTTTTATACGGCACCTTCTCTTTTGAAAACATGTAATAAAAGAAAATACCAATAAATAAAGCGAAAAAAGCACTTCTAGAAAAAGTTAAAACAAAAGCCAAAAAATCTATACCCAAAACAAATCCAAGAATAAGTTTCATCTCATTCTTTGCCTTGCTAAAAAGATATGCAGTAAAAAACATCGCAAAAACAAGATAGCCAGCCAACACATTAGGATGAGGAAATGTCCCATAAGCCCGTAACATATCTCCAGAAAATAAATTTATTTTTGCAACTCCAACAGTACTACTTGAAACAATTGATTCTCCAAGAAAATGGAGGCCAACAGAATGTCCAAGTCCATACTGAAGAATACCTATAAAAGCGCTTATACAAACAGGAAAAATGAAAAAATACAGAAATCTTTTAACGTCAATAAAACCACTACTGACAAACAAATAAATAATAAAAAATTCTACAAATCTTAATATATAAACAATGGAATTAACTTTATCAACTGAATTAGAAATTGATAATATATAAAATCCTAAAAACAAAACAACAGGAAGCATCAAAGTAAAATTAAAGTTCTTAAATCCAAAACTTTTTCTCTTAGAAAAGATCAAATATATTCCCCAAGACAAACACACAAAAACAAAAAGGATGTCATTTATAGATATATACTGACTCAAATATGGATTAAAAAAACCTGAAGAATAATACTCAGGAGTAAACAACAATGTTTTAATCTGAAAAGGCAAAAACGCAACAAACAAATAGATGAAAAATCTAACAAAGTCTCCAGATCTAATTGTTTGTAGTGTCAGTATTTGTCGTAGTTCCATTATTTTTCTTTAGATCTTGTTTGGCTTTATCTTCCTTTGCCTGTTCTTCTGCATCTAATGTTTTCTTTGGCTTCAAATAGCCATCCTTTGGCAACATTTCATTGATAAGATCCTGAACTTGAGTAAGCTCGGATTTATTTGCATCATCATTATGAGCTTTAGTAATAGATTCAGAGAAAAGATCTTTATATTTATAATAATCAACTATAGGGAAACTTTCGGCATATCCTATTTGAGAAGCAAATTGTCCATAAACTGGATCTTTCTTTTGATCTTCAATCATATCTCTTCTTGAAGTAACTTTATGAGCCTTAGAAAAATAGTATTTCAAGCTATCCTTGGAAGTTAAAAAGACCAAGAAATCCCAAGCCACATCAGGATTTTTACAATTTCTGGAAACAGTTTCCGCAAAATAATTAGAATAAGTAATTCTCTTTTCTTTAGATGCATCAGGATCATACATTTGAGGAATTGGAGCAACTTTTACAGCAGTCTTGTCTATAGTTTTTAGTCCCTTACTTTTTAGAACACCTATTTCATTAATAATCTGATCATAGGTATAAGAATACCCAATAATCATTGATACTTTTCCAAGTGCAAAAGCAGTCACCTCTTTTCCGGCTTCATCAGGACTAATTACATTTTCATTCCATGAATAATTTTTCTCCTGCGGATCAGAAAAACTACTAAAAAATTTCATAGCAGCTATTGCAGGATAATTATCCATTTTCCCCTGCATACCAGCAAAAGTAGACTTAGAAATATCATTATTATAAAAAATAACACCATACTGCATGAAAAGTAGATAAAGAATATCTACAGCTCTATCAATATTCGTACTTAATCCCATCGCCATAGCAGCAACTTCAAATTCTTCAGGATTATCCGGATTAAGTTTATTCAAAGCAGGTATCTGAGTCTTAATTCCTTCCCAAGTTTTTGCAGGTTTTCCAGGATTTGGTAATCTGTCTTGAAAATGATCTTTATTGTAATAAAGGGCTAAAGTATCAACAGTCATCGGCAAGCCATAAACCTGTTCTTTACCTTCATCGTCTGTCAAAACTAAATCCTTGGAAGCAGTATCTACAAATACAGTACTAAAATCTTCTGGAGTACCTTGATCAGCTGGCATAGGAGTTATTTTACCTTTATTTGAAGTAAACCAGCTATTTTGCATAGAAAAAATATCTGGACCTTTTCCGTCGGCCATCTCATTTATTACAGTTTTCTGATATTCTTCGAAATCTGAAAACTTTCTATAATTAATTTTAAGACCAGGATGCTTGATTAGATACTCATTTATAAGAGGATCAAACACATCATTGCCATCAAAAACCTTATAATAAGTTAGCTCTACTCCATTATAAGACTTCAATGTTGCTGGCGGAGTTTTAGTCCTACATCCAACAAACAAATTAATAGAAAATACAAACAAGAAAGCAAAAACTAATACTTTTTTAATTTTCATAGGAATATTTTTTTATTTTTTTATTTAGCTTTTTTACAATGAGAACATCCCTTCTTTCCATGTTCTCCGCCGCCACAAGAAACCTTAAACTGAAAATCATCAAACCTCTCAACATCCCAACTCTTACAGGAAATACACTCGAGGCCTTCTTCTGAAATTTTATCATTAATCAGATGATCAAACACAGATCTACATCTTCTACATTTATATTGGAAAACTGGCATAATAAACTTTCTAAAAACTGCCAATTATTATATTGCATGTGTTTTCAAAATGCAAAAAAAGAGCGAACATTTTTATCCGCTCTTTTTTATACGAACTACAAATATATTAAGCAACTGCCACTAACGAATCATCCATAATCTGTTCTTTTTCCTTATCTTCAGAAAAATCCTTTATGGCTAACTCTCCACCTTTAGCAGTTCTCTTCCAAGTTAAAATATTCAAACTATCAGCAATTATTTCAGTTCTATAATGCTTGTTTCCATTTTTATCATCAAAAGATCTATTCATCAATCTTCCCTCTAGGTACACAGCCATGCCTTTTTGTAAATATTGAGCCGAAATATCAGCCAAACTCCTCCATGCAATCACTCTGTGAAAATCCACAACTTCCTTCTTGCCACCACTTCCGTCATTAACCATTTTATTTGTAGCCATAGGAAAACTAACTACATGAATCCCCTCTTTTGTTTGACGAGCCTCCGGATCAGCTGCCAAATGCCCCATAAGAACTACCCGATTGATACTTCTCATAAAGTTTTGTTTAAATAATAATTAACTCCTTTTTAACAAATAAACATTAAAAAAATGTTAAAAAATCTTAAACTTTACGTTTATCGAAAAAATCTCTAATATTCCACACGCATAACATAAAAAACCAATGTTCACAGGAATCATAAAAGAAATAGGAGAAATATCTTCTGTAAAAAAATCAGGAGCAAACAAAACCTTCGCTGTAAAAACCAGTAAGATTTTGGCTAATAAGAAAATAGGACAATCCATCGCAATAAATGGCGTATGCACAACCATCACAAAGATTACAAAAAACACATTTGAGTTTGAAGCGATGCCAGAAACTCTAAACAGAACAAATTTAGGAATAATTAAAAAAAACAGCAAAGTTAACCTAGAAGATTCTTTAAAGTTCAACGAAGACATCGATGGTCATCTAGTTCAAGGACACGTAGACACTAAAGGAGAAGTTATTTCGCTAAGCAAAAGTAAAAAAGGAACTATTCTGACTATAAAATATCCAAAAGAAATAGCAAAATATTTAGCATTTAAAGGGTCAATTTCAATAAACGGAGTGAGTCTTACAATTTCAGACCTGAATTATTCAGATTTTTCCGTAGATCTAATTCCTCATACATTAAAGAACACAAATCTTGGCATATTGAAAAAGAAAGATGAAGTAAATCTAGAAATAGATATGATAGCTAGATATGTAAAAAGATTACTAGATGCTAAAGAAAAAGAATTTACATATGAATTTTTAAAAGACCGCAATTTTATTTAACATGAAAACATCAAACAACAAAAAAGATTTAAAAATTAACGGCCAAAAGTTAAAAATTGCCATCGTATTGCCATATTTCAATGAAAATCTTGGACTAGAACTTTTGGAAAATGCAAAAAAAACTCTACTAGAAAACCAAGTAAAAGAATCAAATATTAAAATATTCAGAGTGGCTGGAGCATTAGAAATTCCATTCGCTTGTCAAAAAATATTAAAGAAAACAAAATTTGATGGAATAATCGCACTTGGAATTGTTATTAGAGGAGAGACCAAACATTTCGACTTAGTTTGTGAAACAACATACAAAGGATTAATGAAAATACAAATTGAAAAAAATATACCAATCGCTTTCGGAATCTTGGCATGTGAAAATATTTCTCAAGTGAAAGATAGAGTTTCATCAAAAGGACAAAACAAAGGAGCGGAATCCGCAAAAGCACTATTACTACAAACAATTTTATAACTAATCATATTAAGCATGATGGAAATAAAAACACTACAAGACATTCCAGAAATCCAAGGAAAAAAAGTTTTATTAAGAGTAGATTTCAACGTTCCAATTTCAAAAGAAACTGGAGAAATTCAAGACGACACAAGAATAGCTGAGTCATTAAATACAATAAATTTTTTAAGACTTAAAGGAGCAAAATTGATTATAATGAGCCATTTAGGACGACCTGATGGCCAAATAAAAGAAGATCTTCGTTTAACAAAAGTCGCAAAACACTT
>Ga0172369_10001233_pt1 | contig 37128 bp, 25 predicted proteins | sample LakKiv25m_FD_114539 | JGI IMG/M metagenome (GOLD analysis project Ga0172369, IMG submission 114539) | Freshwater microbial communities from Kabuno Bay, South-Kivu, Congo - kab_022012_11.25m | ecosystem: Environmental > Aquatic > Freshwater > Lake | place: Democratic Republic of the Congo... | reverse complement strand
TGCTTCACAGCGTGTCCCTCTCTTCCAGTGATGTAGGAGTTACTCGAAATGTTCGACACGCTGGCCTATTTACCTAGCCCCGGCTATGCTCCGGGAATTTCCACCACCTATGGGACGCCGCCCTTTCTTAAGCGTTAGGTCATTTGGGTTTTCGGAAGTACGGGTGCAGCTCGGTAGTGTGAATATGTGATGGTGAATGCGAGAGTTGTGCTGCGATTCGCTGGCACCGGCATACGGAATCAAGCCGTTCGACCTGGGGCTTACTCCGTCAAAAAACCCTCCCATGTGGATTATCGGATGCCGGCTGGAGAACTTTAATATTGAGGCTGAGCAAAACGGGAATTGCCATCGGAAAGGGGGTGTTTGAGCGTGAAAAGAATTTTGGAGTGCGGTGGCTCGACACCGCTTTCAGATTACGTAAGGTGATCGAGATAGACATCACATAATATCTATTGCGGAAGCCTTACGCAATCTGAAAGCGGTGTCGAGCCGCCGCACTCCCAAAACTCAGCCCTTCTTCAACAGCACCCCCAGCGGCAGCGTGGCGGGGAAGTCGTGGATGACGGTCAGTGGGATGATTTTCGTCTCGCCGGGCTGAACCTGATAGGAGGCGACCATCTTGCTGACCCACCACCACTCGTGGATTTCGCGGCCGGTGCGGTCGGTGAAGGTCATGCGCCCGAGCTTGAGGGCGCGGGTGTCGCGTGCCTTCCAGCGCTGCTCCTCGGCGCTGTAGTCGTAGGTGGTGGCGGCGCCGACGTAGCTGCCCTCCTGCCCCGTATCCGGGTAGCGGAAATAAATCTCCACGGTCTGCGGGCGGTTGCTGCTGTTCTTGACATGCAGCTTGAGCTCGTTGCGCATGCCGTACATGCTGTTATTCGGGTTGCTCTGCTTGGGGGCGCGGCTGCGCTCTTTCGTGCAGGCGACATCGGGCGCGTAGCCAACCTTTTTGCCGTCCTTGTAGATGGGCTGGCACAGCCGCAGGCAGCGGATCGCCTTGCCGCCCCCGTCATCCTTGCCCAGGTCGAAGACGTCATTGGCGTTGTTCAGCGTCACGCCGGCAAACGGCCAGGACCCGCGGGCATCCGGCCCGTTCAACGGGATCAACTTCAACCTCTCGGCTAACCGCGATTCCTGCCATGCCCAGGCGGTGGAGATGCGGAAGTGCGTTTTGCCCTGCCAGTTGGTCGAGCGCACCACCAGGTGCACGCGGGCGCCCAGCGAGGCGCCGGGGTTCAGCTTCCAGACGAGGATCTTCTTCTCACCCGCGCCACAGGGAATCACCGTCTCGGCCACCGGCGTGAAGTTGGTGCTCTTCAGCTCCCAGTAGGCATTCGTCAAGCCGATGGAACAGAGGCGGCGCCAGTTTTCCTGCTCGTCTTTCGCCGGTTCCACCACCGTCGCTTTCACGCCCCCGGCGATGGTCATCGACACGTCGGGCGACAGGTTTTCCACGACCATACCGACATAAATCGGCTCCTGATACCAGTTCTGGTGGCTGATGTAGGCGTGGTAGGCGACAGGATCGGTCCCCGTGGTGCCCTCCTCGGACCAGAGCTTGCCTTCCATGTCCCGCGGCGGCCACGGCGCCGGCTGGCCGGTGTTTTGATCATTCACCGGCCGTCCAATCCCCTCCGGTTGGTTGGAGACGAACAGGCGGAAGTCGTCATTGAGCGTTGGGGGGTCCCAGCGCAGGTCGCGCCCGGTCGGCTGCAACCGGACGGTTTCCGGCTGGTCGGCCTCGTAGGCCGGCCACTCCTTCCACTCCTGGGTATGCCACGGGATGTTGCGCAGCACATACACGCCAATGCCGGCGACGAACAGGGCGAAGATGAAGAGCGGCACCCGCTGATGCCGCTGCAGCCGAAACAATCGCATCAATCCCTCCGGGTACTGCTAGCTGACGGTCATTATACCGCGTTTGGGGTTGCTGTATTCACAAGGCTCGGGGACTGACCTCGAATTGCCACCCGCCACCAGATCTCCACCCGGCAGAGGGTCAGTCCCCTCGATCAGGGAGGCTTTCCTATATATGGGAACTGACCCTCTGCCGGGCACCGGCATTTTCCAACCGGGTGTTATACGTGAGGTCAGTCCCCGGGATTTACCCCAGCGCCTTCCCGAACATCGAGAATACCTTGCAGATCTCCGTCCCCACCTTGCCGTAGAAGGGGGCGAGGGCGCGGCTGGTCCAGTCGATGTAGCAGTGGCTGGCGCCGGAATCCTTCACGTATTGCGCGGCGGCCTGGATCATGGCGACGCCCAGGCCCTTGCCGCGCCAGTCTTTGGCGATGAGCACCGCGCCGAAGCCGCCCAGGTCCGGGCTGTACAGGCGCTCCCACACCAGGTTGGCGCCGCGAAAGCGGCTGTGCCGCGGATAGGTCTGGATGCAGCCGATGATCTCCTCGCCGTGCTTTACCAGCAACATGTTGGCCGTATCGCCGGCGGTGACCATCGCCAGGAAGGACGCGCGCCACCCCGGCTGCTCGCGGGTGAGGAAGGCATAGGCCGGCCCGACTTCGTCCGGTGTGCAGCCGACCACCTCCGCCCCCGCCGCCGCCAGGCAAGCCGTCGCCTCATCCAGCATGCGGTAATCCGCCAGCGGGCCGCACAGGTCGATCGCCTCGTAGTTCGCCGTGTAGCCGTGCCGTTGGAAAAAGGCGGCCGCCGCGGGCAGGTCCTCGGGGATGCCCGTCCAGAAGCGCAACTGCCCGCCGCCGGCGATGACGTTCGTCACTCCCAGCGCGCGCAGGCGTCCCTCCAGTCGGGTTAACAACGCTGTACCGATCCCCTGCCGCTGGTAGTCCGGATCGACGAGCAGCGCCTGCACCGACTCCGGCCGTCCCGGACAGATCGGCGCGCGGTCGATCTCCAGCAGGCCGAAACCGATAATGCGGTCGCCGTCCAGCGCGATCAGCCCGTCGCCCGGTTCCAGCGTGTTGCGACCCACGATGCGTGGAAACAGCACCCGCTCGCTGACCGGGTAGGTCGCCCCCAGCACGCGCTCCCAAAGGGCGGCAACCTGCGGGTAATGAAGCAATGGTTGGTATGTCGTGATCTGCATGGTGATCCTGTGATTCGAGATGCGGGCGGCAGAACCTTCTTCAGGAAGCCCTGGACAGTATCCGGATCCCGAACCCTTCCGATTTTACGCACAAAATGTTTCCAGAACCGGGGATCTGCGGGGATCTGGAAAAGGCGGTCCGATCTTGGGGGCGTGCTCACGATATACCCAAAAATGAGCGGTTTTAAACTTGTTTTGGCGGTTTGTGGCAGGTCAAAGCCCTGCCCAGGGACTGTCCCGACTCAGCGGTACCGGAGCCCGTTCCCGAAATTCATGCTAGTGGTGGGACCAGCGGGACTGTCCCCTTGTACGAGTAAGTATGCCTGTAAAGGGGACAGTCCCGCTGATTCTGAAAACATCTGGCGAGGAAGGCGGCCGTCTCTGGTTCTGCTGAGCCGGGACAGTCCCTGAACCTTTACCGGATAGAATGCGCTCCCCTGATATACGCCTGCATCACCTCGCGGGTGAGGGTGTCCTGTTTGATCAGGCGCAGGTCCTGCACGATGCCGTCCACCCACAGGTCGCGGATCTTCTCGCCCTTCTCGGGGGTCGCCAGTTGCGGCCGACCGACGGCCATCTCCGGGTGGTGCGCGTTCCACTCGACGGGGGTGCGCGCGCTGCCCACTAGCGGCGCGGGCTGGGTGGGGAAGGTCTTCTCGCCCAGCAGGTCCAACCGCACCAGCTCCGGGCGGGCGGCCATGTTCAGGCTGGTTTCGAACTCGCAGGCATGTCCCTGCTCGGGGCACTCCAGTAAAGCCATCATGTCGTCCCAGTGCCCCGCCGCCACCGGCAGGCTGTAGGCGACATACGGCTTCTCCTTCTCCAGCACGCGTTTGAGGAAGGCGGCGTCCAGCGCCACGTTGCCGCCGTGCCCCTGCAGTAGCACGATTTTGTCGAACCCGTTGCGGTAGATCTCGTCGCAGATGTTCTCCACCAGGTCCATCAGCGTCTCGGTGCGGATGTTGATCGCCCCCGGCAGCATGCGGGCTTCGATGACGGAGCTGTAAATCACGGTCGGCAGCACCGCCACCGTCTCCTGCGCCACCACGCGACCGACGATATGCTCGATGCACAGCGGATCGCTGCCCAGCGGCAGGTGCGGCCCGTGGCTCTCGATGCTCGCCAGCGGCACCATCGCCACCCCCGCGCTCGCCCGGCGCAACTCCGCCAGCGTGGTTTCCGTGTTTTGAATCCAGTAGCAGTTCATAATGTTCTCCAGTCAGGGACTGTCCCGAGCCCCTGGGACCAGTGCCGGCTTACTTATTAATGCCTGGTGTTCGAACCACGGGACTGTCCCCCCCTCGTGCAAGAGGTGAGCCTAACCACGTGGGGGGACAGTCCCGTGGTCCTATAACCAGCGTTAATCAAGTATAACGGGCATGGGTCCCGCTGGCTCGGGACAGTCCCTGAGCGTTAGACGACCGCCTCGGCTTCCCGTTTATCGATCACGTGCCCTGCCGCGTCGCCGGCGAGGCGGGCGATGTTGGCGCCTTCCATCATGCGTATGCGCGGGGAGAGGCCGGTGGTGCGGCGGAGGCCGTCCTGGATGCGGCCTTCGATGGCCAGCACCTTGCCCGGGGTGTCGACGTAGACATTGGGGGCCAGCTCGGCGTAAATTTCCACGGCCTCCACGCCGGCTTTGCGCTCGATGACGATGACGAAGTTGGGGTGGGCGCCCTCCACCTCATCGAGGACGGCTTCCACCTGCGCGGGGTGCAGCTTCTTGCCGGCGATGCAGAGCACGCCGTCGGTGCGCTTCACCAGCCGGTCGATGCGCGCGGTGGTGCGGCCGCAGTCGCAGGGGCGCGTGTTGAGGCGGGTGATGTTGTGCGAACGCAGGCGGACCAGCGGCAGCGCCTCCTTGGTCAGCGTGGTCAGCACCAGCTCGCCTTCCGCGCCTTCCGGCAGCACCTCGCCGGTCTCCGGGTCGATGATCTCAGCCAGGTAGTGGTCCTCCGCCAGGTGCAGCCCGCACTTGCCGGCGCACTCGCCGGCCACGCCGGGCCCGCCCAGCTCGGAGAGACCGTAGTTGTCCAGCGCGATGATGCCCAACCGTTCCTCGATCAGCGCGCGCGCGCGCTCCGACCACGGTTCAGCGCCAAAGAGGCCGGCGCGCAGCGACAGCCGGCGGGTATCCAGGCCCTTTTCCGCCACCATCTCCGCCAGGTGGAGGGCGTCGCTGGCGGTACTGACAATGGCGGTGGTTTTGAAGTCCTGCATGATGGCGAGCTGCTGTGTGATGCCGTTGGAGGCGGCGGGGATGACCGAGGCGCCGATGCGTTCCGCCCCGCCGTGGAAACCGAGGCCGCCGCTGACCGTGCCGCTGCCGAAGAGGATCTGCACCACGTCGTCGCGGGTGACGCCGGCGGCGGTGAGCAGCCGCGCGATGCATTCGTGCCAGTGCCGCAGGTCGTTGCGGGTGAAGGCGCACACCGACGGCTGGCCGTTCGCCCACGCCGGGCTGTGCAGCCGCACCACCTCGCGCAGCGGCACCGCCAGCAGGTCATACGGGTACCCCGCGCACAGGTCGTCCTTGGTGGTGAAGGGCAGCCGGCGCAGGTCCGCCAGCGATTCGATGTCCTCGGGCGCGATGCCCAGCTCATCGAAGCGCTTGCGATAGAACGCTACGTTGCTGTAGGCGCGGAAGATGCTCGCCTGCAGCCGCTCGAGCTGCAATTGCCGCAGCTCTTCGCGGTCCAGCGTCTCGTTGCTCGGGTCCCAGATGATCATGGCGTACCCCTTCGAGAATGCAAAATGCAAAATGAAAAGTGCAAAATGTTGTTACTTATTCCGTAAAGTCTGCGGATGGAGTGAAAACGGGAAGAATGGAGGGTTGGAAGATTGGAAGACTGGATGGACTATCAACGTTGTAGCTTATCCAGACATTCAGCCTTCCATTCTCCAACCTCCCTCTCTCTCACTCCAGAAGCAAACCGAACGGATCAGCGACAATTTGCATTTTGCATTATGCAATTTTCATTTTGCATTACTCCTACATTATAGCCGTGCTCGGCCAGCCAGTCACCGGCCTCCCGCTCGACAATCGCAACGAGCTGCGGGGAGAGCGTATCGCCGTAGCTGCCCAGCCGGCCGTCGGTCAGGTGGCGCGGCCAGAGCTGGGTGGCGCGGTCGCGGGCGGGCAGCGCCATGCGCGTCAGCTTCTCGACGTCCCGCAGCACCTCCAGCGGGTCGACGTCCGGCAGCTCGAGTATCCGCAGCACCTTCGCGATGGTCCCCGGCCGGTCCTGCACCATCTCTTCATAGCGAATCTCCAGGTCGGAATATGGCGCCCACTGCTCGTATTCCCGTGCAATTAGGTCGCGGACTGCGCGGGCGATCCCTGTCGGCGTATTGTGCGCCAATTTAAACCGCACCATGGAGGCGACGGCGTCGCGCAGGTCGCGGATGGTGGTGAAGACATGATCCGCCTGCCCGCACAGGTTCCGATTGAACGGGTGGACCTTCACCACGTGCACATCCGCCGGCACGGACGCGTCATACTCCTTTGCGTAGTCGCCGTAGGTTCGGTAACCGGCATTCAGGTAACAATAGCGTATGGCATTGTATAACCAGGTGCTGCCCGACCGGCGCATGCCGGCGCACAGGATGAGTTTCGGCATCGTAGCTCCCCCCACTAACGATACCTTTCCTCAGATACCCGCGCTTTACCTGCAGCAATAGCTGTTATGATTGTAAAAAGGCTAGTTATTACAGTTACTATCTGTTTTAATTATATTTATCACCAGGTAATTCTGCCGATAGTGTCGGCAGAATTACCTCCTCATTCCCATACTTCCCGATACCCCTTGCCCAGGTACGCCCGCTGCACCTCGCGGTTTTCCAGCAGCTCGTCGGCGGGGCCGTCCAGCACGATGCGGCCGGTCTCCAGCACGTAACCGCGGTCAGCGATGCGCAGCGCCCAGCGGGCATTCTGCTCCACCAGCAGCACGGTGACCCCCATGGTGCGGAACTGGCCGATGGCGGTGAAGATGTCCGCCATGACGCGCGGGGCCAGCCCCATGGACGGCTCGTCGAACAGCATCATCTGCGGGCGGGCCATCAGCCCGCGCCCGATGGCCAGCATCTGCTGCTCGCCGCCGGAGAGGGTGCCCGCGCGCTGCTCGGAGCGTTCTTTCAGGATGGGGAACATGGCGTAGACGCGATCCAGATCTTCCGCCAGGTGCGCCTTCTTGTCCCCGCTGCTGCGCGTGTAGGCGCCCAGCAGCAGGTTGTCATGCACCGAGAGCGGCGCGAACAACTGCCGCCCCTCCGGCACGTGGGAGACCCCCAGGCGCACGATGCGGTCGGCAGGCGTGCGGCGAATCTCCTTGCCGTTGAAGAGGATCGACCCCTTGCCCGCCGGCACGATGCCGGAGATGGTGTTCAGCAGCGTCGTCTTCCCCGCCCCGTTCGCCCCCACCAGCGCCACCACCTCGCCCTCGCTGACGTGGAGCGAGAGGCCGTGGAGCACCTGGGTGCGGCCGTAGGCGGTATTGATACTGACGATTCTTAACATAATAGTGCCTGATGCCTGGATGGGAGGGCGAGCGTCCCCGCGAGCCGCGATCATGCGCCCGTTCCCGTCAATAATGCCTGTCGAACCCCGTTCTACATAAAGACCGAATTTTATAATCGGCCACGGATCCCTCGCGCGGGGCTCGCGGGGACGCTCGCCCTCCCATGAGTGCCCTCCCATGGATTCATTCCACCGGTTCTTCACCAAGGTAGGCCGCGATCACCCGCTCGTTCCGCTGCACCTCGGCGGGCGTGCCTTCGGCGATCTTTTCGCCGTGGTCGAGGACGACGACGTGGTCGGAGATGTCCATCACCAGGTCCATGTCGTGGTCGACCAGGAAGATGGTGACGCCGGACTTGCGAATGCGGTAGATCAGCTCGACCAGCTCGTGCTTCTCGCGGGTGGAGAGGCCGGAGGCGGCTTCGTCGAGCAGCAGCAGCGACGGTTCGGTGGCCAGCGCGCGGGCGATCTCCAGCAGGCGCTGGCGGCCGAAGGGCAGGTCGCCGGAATCCTCGTGGGCGGCGTCGACCAGGCCCACCATCTCCAGGTAGGTCATGGCGTCGTTGGCCGTTTTGCGCTCTTCCCGGCTGGCGCCGCCCAGGCGGGTGGCGGCGGTGAACAGGTTGCCGCGGCTGCGCAGATGGCGGCCCACCATCACGTTCTCCAGCACCGTCATGTTGGTGAACAGCTCGACGTTCTGAAAGGTGCGCGCGATGCCGCGAGCGGCGATCTTATGCGACGGCAGGTGGTGTATCGGCTTGCCCAAGAGGTGAATCCAGCCGCTGGTGGGCGGGAAGACGCCGGAGATCATATTCAGCATGGTGGTCTTGCCGGCGCCGTTGGGGCCGATCAAGGCGGTAATTTCCCCGGCCTGCACGGTGAAGCTGGCGTTGCTCACCGCCACCAGCCCGCCGAAGGCTTTATGCACGTTGCCGGCTTCCAGCAGGATACTCATACCCGCGCCACCTCCTTCGGCTGCGGCTTGGGCGCCGACGGGCGCCGGCGCTTGAACCAGCGCAGCACCAGGTCGCGCACGCCGACGGTCAGCCCGGAAGGCATGAAGACCATCACCAGGATGAGGATGAGGCCGTAGGCGACGCCGTGCATGTCCTGCAGCATCGGGTGATCCTTGCCCAGGTCGGTCAGCCACTCGAAGAGGAAGGTGATGGTCGTCGCGCCCACCACCGCGCCCCAGACGCTGGCCATGCCGCCCACCACCACCATTACCACCAGCTCGACGGAGAAGATGAAACCGAAGCTGGTGGGACTGACATAGTGGATCTTGTGGGCGTACAGGCTGCCGGCGACGGCAGCCATGGCGGCGGCCAGTACGAAGACCAGTACCTTGTAGTGCGCGACGTTCACCCCCAGCGTCGCCGCCGCGCTCTCGCTGCCGTGCAGGGCGCGCAGCGCGCGGCCGACGCGGGAATTCACCACGTTGGCGGAGATCACCAGCGCCAGCAGCGCCGTCATGCCGGTCAGGTAGAACCACTTGACGTCGCTGTCGAAGCGGAACCCGCCCAGCGCCAGTCCCGGAATATCCGTCAGGCCGGAGATGCCGCCGGTGAAGTCGCTCCACTGCCGCAGCACGATGTAGACGATCCACCCGAAGCCCAGCGTGGCCATCCCCAGGTAATGCCCGCGCAGCCGCAGGCAGGGCACGCCCACCAGGAAGGCCACCGCACAGGACAGCGCCACGCCGGCCGGCAGCGCCAGCAGCGGCGAGAGGTGGAAGGCCAGGAAGGGCGAGGCGGTCAGGATGGCGGTCGTATAGGCGCCGATGCCGTAAAAGGCGGCGTGGCCCAGCGAGACCTGCCCCGCGTAGCCCATCAACAGATTCAACCCCACCGCGAGAATCGTGTAAATGGCGACTAGCGACAGCACGTGCAGCAGATAGTTGTCCTGCGAGAGCAGGTTCGGGTGCTGGTGTTGAAGCAGCAGCGGCAGGCCGACCACCCACCATGGCAGGAAGGCGATGATGGCCAACCCGATCAGTGCCCAAAAGAATGTCGAGGTGAAGAGGCCGCGTTTCATGCCGCCGCCTTTCTGCTTTTCAACAGCGCCGGCAGGCCGTTGGGGCTGATGATCAGCATGGCCAGCAGGATGACGAAGGCGACCGCGTCCTTGTAATCCGCCAGGCCCGGCACCATCACCGCAAAGCTCTCCGCCACGCCCAGCACCAGTCCGGCGACCACCGAGCCCTTGAAGTTCCCCAACCCGCCGACGATGGCGGCGGCGAACCCCTTCAGCCCGATCATGGTGCCCATGTTGTAATACCCGCAACTGATGGGGGCGATGGTGGCGCCGGCCAGCGCGCCCATCAGCGCCGACAGCGCAAAGGCGCCGACTACCATGCGCGACACGTTGATGCCCATCAGCCGCGCCCCATGCCGGTTCACCGACACCGCGCGCATGGCCTTGCCGACCAGCGTGCGGTTGAAGAAGAGTGTGAGGCCCAGCATCATCACCAGCGTGAGCACCACCACCCAGAGCTGCTGCCAGTCGACCACCACCGGGTAGGATTCCTTGCCGGCGGTGAGCCAGCGCGGCAGGTTGATCATCAGCGGCATGTCGAAGGGTTTCGCCTGCGCGAAGGGCGCCACCGCCACCGCATCCTTGCCCCAGAGCTGGCCGGCCACCCCTTGCAGCAGCATGGAGGCGCCGACGGTGATGATGATGAGGGAGGGACCGGAGGCGCTTTTCAGCGGGCGCATCAGCACCCAGCCCAGCATGAGCCCGATCACGGCGGCAAAGACCGCCGCCAGCGGCACCGCGATGTACAACGGCCAGTGCAGCCCGCCATATTCGGGCCGGTTCCAGTTCCAGGTGGTCAGCATGTAGGTGCCCATCGCCCCCAGCATGACGAACTCGCCTTGCGCGAAGTTCACCACCTGCGTGGAACTGAAGATAATGGTAAATCCCACCGCGACGATTGCGTAGATGCTCCCCGTCGCCAGCCCCGAGATTAAATATTGCAGAATATCGGGCAATTGTTCCATGCGATACAATTCCGTAAATGAATGGCAATTCAGTAAAGAGACGGCAGACCGCCTGCCCGGCAGGCAAGCTGCACGTCGTCCCGTAAGATACCACATTTCCGCTAATTAACGCCAGCCCTCATGAGGAGACGGAGACGAGAGGAGAGATCCCTGGGACCGCCGGCTTCCTCGCCGGCCCGTTCACGAGTCCGTTTTCGCCTTTTGCGCTTTTCGAGAACAGTGCTCGAAAGGCACTAACCTTTCTTCCGTAGTTCGATGACTTCGGATATCCGAAATTCGCGATCGCAGATACCCTTGTGGCCGAACTGACCTTTCTGCGAAGGTATCCCTCTGGTAACAAGATGATAATGCCCATGGCCGCCTGGTGATCTCAACTTGGACGGCTCGCTTGCATTATCCGGGAAGCTAAAACCATTCGGGAAGTAACAGACCCATGTCTCATATCTCGGATAGAGACCCCATAAGGTTCTGCCGACTTCCACCGTAAGGTGAGCGATCTCCCAGTGGAGGAAATAGTCACCTTCAAAGATGTCTTCCTGTCCGGGAATGATATCGGTTTTCCGTTTCATTGTATCTACGGCTTCCGGAAAATCTGATTTCCTTGCTCTTGCTCAATTCAATTCAGAGCAAGAGCAAGGTTTTAGAGCAAGAGCAAGGTTTTGCTGTTACGGCTGCGGCATCGTCACTTCGACGTCCGTGCCCACCGCATACAGGGCGTCGCCGAGGGGAACGATGCGGTCATAGTTCGCCGGGACGAGCTCTTTGCCGGTGGCGTCGACCAGGCCCCACTTGCCGCCGAGCAGCATGGGGGTGCGGCCGACCGGGGTCTGCCAGGCGCCGCCGGCGTAGACCAGTGCGGTGCCTTTGGTGAAGCCGAGTACGAAGGTGTATTTCGGCGGTACGATCTCCTTGCCGGCCTTGTCGGTGAAGCCCCACTTGCCGTCGCGGACGACCTTGAAGAAGCCGTCGCCGCCGGCGGTGAAGTAGTCGTAATTCGGCGCGGGGATTTCGGCGCCCGTTTTATCGATGAACAGCCGCTTATCGCCGCGCTTCACCGACGCGTTGCCGCCCTGGAAGGGGAGCGCTTCATCGTAGGCCGGCGGGATGATCTCCTTGCCGTCGGTGTCCAGATAGCCCCACTTGCCGTCGCGCTTCACGGCCACACTGCCGTCGCTGGGACGCAGCATCCCCTCGTAAAGCGGCGGGATGGCCTCCTTGCCGGTCTTCAGGTTCATGGCGCCGAATTTTCCGTCCGGCATCTTCATCGTCAACAGGAACTCGCCGTAGCCGGTGATGTCCTGATACTTAGGCGGGATCAGCTCGACGCCCTTTCCGTTGACGGCTCCCCACAGGCCGTTCTGCTTGATAATGACGGTGTCTTCCATGGAGCCGGCGATCGACTCATAGGTCGGCGGCACGGTCTCTTTGCCGTCCAGGTCGAGCATGCCCCACTTGCCGTCGCGGGACATGACGGCGTATTTCGCCCCATCCCACGCGCCCCAGATCTCGTCGTACTTCGCGGGGGCCACCTCTTCGCCGGCGCGCGTGGCCACGCCGAACTTGCCGGCGGATTTGAAGATCACCTTGTCCTGCGCGAACATATCCAGCGCATCGTAGCGCGGCGGGAACAGCTCCTTGCCGGCCTTGTCGACCAGCCCCCACTTCCCGCCCATGTTCACGAACAGGAAGTCGGGCGCGGGCTGCCACCAGCGGATGGTGTCGATGTCATCGTATTGCAGCGGCAGCACCACCTTGCCGGTTTTGTCGATCAGCCCCATTTTGCCGCCCAGGGTGACCTTCGCCACCTCGCCGCCGGCGAAGAAGGGCTCGGCCTTTTCGTAGGTGGGGGCGATCACCTCGGCGCCCTTCGCATCGACATAGCCCCACTTGCCGTCGCGGCGCACCGGGGCCAGCCCGTTCTCCATCGAGCCCACCTCGTCGTAGCGCTGCGCCGATGATTTGCCGGCCGCATCGATAATGGCCCACTTGCGCACGGCATCCACGTCGCTCGAACCTTCCTCGTAAATCTGCTCGGCGATGGACTGGCAGAAATCCGGCGGCAGCACGACCGGTTTTTGCGGGGGCAGCTTCACCTTGCGCAGGCGCGTCGCCGTCTCGTCGTCCAGCATGCGCAAGAGCAGCGTGACGTTGATGCCGCTCACCGGCGCCATGTAGTTGGGGAAGACCGGGATGGGTACTTCGGCGTCCGGCAGCTTCCAGCTCTGGTCGATATGCGCCAGCGTGGGCGGCGGATTCTTCGAGAATTCCGGATCGGGCGCGTAGCAGGAGATCAGGTCCACCTTCGCGTCAGCGATGTTCTTCGCGTAGTCCTCATACACGGAGTTCATGCCGTTGTAGGACATCCACACCAGCAGATCGCCGGGATGCAGGTAGGCCTTGATGGCCCGGTCGGAGATGAATACCGCGCGGAAACCGAGCCAGGGGGTCTTGTTCTCCACCTTCACCTCTTCCAGGATGATGTGGCCCATGCCCACCATGCCCACGCGGCCGCCCTTCGCCAGCCGGTCGGCGATCACGCCGGCGGCCTTGTCCAACTGCCCCTGCACGTGCTCCGACTTCAGGTCCTTGATCATCTGCTCCACCCGCAGCAGGTAGATCTTCGAGAGATCGCCGGCGGGGATGGCATCTTTGCAGTCCACGACGGTGTGGCGGCCCTGCGGGCTCTGCACCGAGCGGTCATACTCCTCCGCGCCTTTGATGCACACGCTCTGCAGCACGGCGGGGAACTTGCCCTTACGCGACATGGCGGCGGCGTATTCACAGCTCCACATCCAGCCCAGCGTGATGTTGGCCAGCGCGTTGATGCGCCCGTGCTTCGCCGCCGCGGACGGCGCGCCGTTGTCGATGAAGAAATCGGCGCCCAGGTCTTTGGGCTTGCCGGCCTTCGAGCCGATGATGGTGACCGTCCACCCCTGCTCATGGTATTCCTTCACCCGCTTGCGCATGAGGGCGGTTTGCGTCTCCCACGAACGCACGGAGAGCAGCACCACGTCGAACTTCGTCGGGTTGCGCCCCCAGCCGCCGGTGGGGGAGACGTGCGCCAGCCCGCCCGAGCGGTTCATCAGCTCCTGGTTGAAGCCCATCTGCTCGTAGTCCGGCACGTTCAACTGCGCCTCCGGGTGGGCGAGCATGGTTTCCGCCGCGTTTTGCGCCGACTGCACCACCGCCGGGATCTGCGCGTGGAAGGTCTTCAGGCGCGCGTTATAATCGTTCAGCGCCGGCTGAAACGCCGCCAGCACCGCCGTCTGCAGTACGGCCAGCACCAGCAGCAGGGATATCCGAAGAGAAAAGCGGGTTGTGCTCATGGTTGACGTCCTTTCGAGAGATGCCCGCGGGCATTCCTGATTACTAGATGCCCGGCGGCGGCGAAAAGGTTCAGGCGCCGGGACTGATTCATGGCCATTTCCCTTTTTCCGGTCCCTGCCATGGTTCTCCTGCAGGGGATGGCCGGGAGATGTCTCTGCCCTTTATCGCAACAACGGCGCTTTTTGCACAGGGTTTCACGTTCACCGGAGTGAAAAAATCATTAAAAAGATAGGTAGGATATTCCCCGCCCGGTCGGTATTTCGGCATGTGCGGTGGAGTGATGAGAGGGATTGGTTTTTGGGAATACCATACATACGTTCTATTATCCTATTGGTTGGTTTGTTTGTCAAGGGCGCAAAGGACGCAGGGCGGCTTCGCCGCAACCAAACACAAAACTGCGCCTTGTGGCGAGAAATTCAGCATTAGTAATGCAGAGAGCCCGCTCTCGACAGGCGCTGTTGTCGAGAGCGGGCTCACTATCGGGCCGGCTGGGAAGCCGGCGCTCCCAGGAAGCCGTGTCTCAACTTATACCGCGGCAAGCTCCCGCAGCGGGCCGCTGTGTTGGGGGTCGAACCAACCGAGCAGGTCCTTCTCCGCTTCCCACAACTCGTCGAACATCGCGCGCAGCTTATCGAGGGGCACCACGGCGGCGGTGAGGGGGTCCAGCGCGCAGGCGTGGAAGGCGGATTCGCGGTCGCGCTCCAGCACGGCGCGCACCGCCAGCTCATGCACCGAGACGTTTGCCCGGTCGAGGGCGGCGCACTGGGGCGGCAGGTCGCCGACGTGGCAGGGGGTGATGCCGGTGCCGTCCACCAGGCACGGCACCTCCACGCAGCAGCCCTGCGGCAGGTTGGTGATCAAGCCGTGGTTCAGCACGTTGCCGTGGAAGGTGTAGGGCGTGCCGGTGACGATGGATTCCATGATCCGCGTCGTGTATTCGTTCGAGCGCACCAGCGGGCCTGCCGCCGCGTCCCCGGCCGCCAATCCCGTTTCCTTCTCCCACTGGCGCTCGGTCGCCACCGGCGCCACCGTGCGCGGCGTCAGCCCGTATTGCGCCAGCAGCTCCGGCGTGCGGCGGAAATAGGGCATGTATTCCGAGTCGTGCGGGCTGCTCTCGGTGCAGAAGTAGCCGAACTGCTGCATGATCTCGTAGCGGACTTCCTCGCCTTTACGCTTCTCGGGGTCGGCCAGCGTGCGCCGGATCAGCGGGTACAGGTCTTCCTTGCCACGCCGGATCTCCAGGAACCACGCCAGGTGGTTGATCCCCGCGACCTTGATAGTGATCTCCTCCGCCGGCACGCCGATGCGCTCGGCCAGCACGTGCGTCGTCCACTGGATGCCGTGGCACAGCCCGGCGTAACGCATCTTCGACTTCACGCTGTGCAGCCAGGAGAGCATGCACATGGGGTTGGTGTGGTTGAGGACAAACGCGTCCGGGCACAGCCGCTCCATGTCCTCGAACATCTGCTGCTGCACCGGGCCCGTGCGCAGGAAGCGGAAGACGGCGCCCACGCTGGTGGTGTCGGCGACCGACTGCTCCACCCCGTATTTGCGCGGGATCTCCACCTCGGCGTTGTGCGGGAAACCGCTGTAGGCCGCCCCGCCCACGGAGATGGAGGTGACCACGAAGTCCGCCCCCGGCAGCGCCTCTTCCCGCCGGGTGGTGGCCGACAGCCGCGTGGGCAGCTTATGCCGCTCGATCAACCCCTGCAGGAAGGCATGGATGTGCCGCAGCCGACCTTCGTGCACGTCCACCAGGCAGATCTCGGCGTCGCGCAGCGCCGGTGTGGCCATGATGTCGATGGACAGCCGCCCGCCAAAGCCGCTGCCCGCCCCGATGATGACGATTTTGACGCTCATTCCCGTGTCCTTTGCTGTGAGCATTGCTGACAGCTTTGTATTTCCGCCTGGCGGGGCGTGATCCTGCCTCTTTGCGTTCTTTGCGTCCTTTGCGTGAAATAAAAGATAAATCGGGGTTTCACGCAGAGGACGCAAAGGACGCGAAGAAGAGGTGGAGGTATGAAGCCCGCTCTCGACAGGCGTTAAAGTCGAGAGCGGGCTCATGATCGGGCCGGCAAGAGATGCCGGCGGTCCCAGGGATTATGACGCTTGCGTTACGCCATCAACCGCTTTTTTTCCGTGCAGGTAGGCGATCATCGGGCCGGTGACCAGCGGCACCACGTCGGCGATCATGTGGGGCATGAGGGCGTTCATCACCTTGGGCAGCAGGTCGGGCATCTGCTCGCGCATGTAATCCGGCATAGGGATGGCCGCTTCGATGCGGCGGAGCATGGTCGGGAAGACCTTCGGCATCATCATCGGCAGCAGGCGCGGGAAGAGGATGGGGAACATGGGCTTCATCAGCTCCAGCGCCCCCGGGATCTTGCCCATGGCGCGCATCATCGGGCCCATGCCGAAGGGCATGGCATTGATCAGCTCAGGCCACATGGTGCCCATGAGGGTGGCGAAACCCTGCGGGGTCATCAGCTTGATGAAGGCCTCGAACAGCGTCCACTGCGCTGCCACCTCCGGGTTCGGGTCGGGGAAGGCGTAGCCGAGTTTCTCCGCGGCGAAGCGGGCCAGGTCCACCACCTCGATGGGCACCTGCTTCGCCTCCGCGCTGACGCGCATCTGGAACTGGCAGCAGGGGCAGAGCGCCAGGATCTTGCTGGCGCCGGCATCCACCGCCTCGTTCAGCTTGCGTTCGCCGATGTTCGCCGCCACGTTCGGCTCCTTAAGGAGGGTGAGCACGCTGCCGCAGCAGAGCGCGTCCTCACGGCAGTGCGCCATCTCCACGAAATTCACGCCGGGCAGCGCCTTCACCAGCTCGCGCGGAGCGTCGAAGACGCCGGAGGCGCGACCGATGTGGCAGGAGTCGTGCCAGGTGACCGTCTCAGGCTCGGCGGGAGCCTCGCCCTCCCGGGTGGGGAATGTAAACTCACCTGATTTGATCTTCTCCGCCAGCACCTCGGAATAGTGCTTCGCGGTGATGCCATACTCGATGCCCAGCTTCTCCGCCCAGTGCGGGTAGACCTGGCGCCACATCATGTCGCACGCCGGGCAGGAGGAGACCACCGTGTCGGCGCCGGCGCCTTTCACCAGGGCGATGTTCTTCTTCAGCGTCTCCGCGAACAGCTCCCACTTGCCGGCCACCAGCATGGGCGTGCCGCAGCAGTTCTCGGCCTTGCCCAGGTAGGTGTAATCCACCCCGGCGTCGTCGAGCAGCCGCGCGCTGGCCATGCCGATGTCCTGCTCCACGTAGCTGGCGGTGCAGCCGGCAAAATACACGTGCTTCGCCTTGTGCGTCGGCCCGTGCTTTGCCTTCAGGTCCTCCGGGAACCAGTCGCTGCGGTCCTTGCGGTAGCCGGCCCAGATGTTGCCCTCGGCCGCCAGCGCGGCGCCCATCATCTCGAAGGGTGGGAAGGTCATCTTCCCCTCCGTCTGGATCAGCTCGCCGCGCAATTTCATCCACGACGGCTCGATGGGAATGGAGGCGGAGCAGCGGGTGTCGCAGATCTCGCAGGTGGTGCAGGAGATGACGGAATCGACCATCTTCTGGTTCCACTCCTCGCGGCCTTCCATGAATTCACGCAGCCAGTACCACTTGCCGCGCGGCGACTGGCTCTCCCAGCCGCGGCCGGAATACTGGGTGCAGGTGGCCACGCAGTAGCCGCACTGCGAGCAGGCGTAGGCGTACCAGGCCACGTCGGCGGGGATACCGCGCACCGGCTGCTGCGGGCGCTCGCCGATCTGCGGGATGACGGCGTTGCCGAAGCGGCGGATGATCGGCTCGAAGAAGGTGGCCGCGCGCATCACCAGCGCGAGGATGCCGCCCTCCGTCACCTTGCCCGGGTTGAGGATATGCCGGCGGTCGGTGCGCTTTTTGAATTGGCGCAGGCGCTGCAGCCGCTCCGTCCCCAGCACCTTGCCCGCCTTCGAGGCGAAATAGAGGCCGGTGGAGTAGGGGCGCCCGCCGTGCGCTTCGGCGATCTTCATGATGGTCAGCACCAGGCTGAACACGAAATTGTAACTGAATTTCCGCTGGTCGCTGGGGATGAAGCCGAGGATGACCACCTCGGGTTTCCCGTTCTCGCCCTCGCGGATGAGGATGCCTTCCTTGATGATGGGCTGGTCCACCTTCTCCTCGAGCTCCGCCATCACGTCGCCCAGCGCGTCGAGCGGAATGACGATCTCCGCGGGCGCCAGGCTCGGTCCCAGCCGCTTCACCACCATCAGGTTGAAGCGGTGGTCCCATTCGTGATGAGCGATGCGCTCGCTCAGGATTTCGCCCATGCACGGCTTGAGGATCTCCTCCAGCTTTTGCATGGTTTCCGCGCGGTCGCTCTCGCGGAAGGCCAGCGTGGTGATGTAGGAGGCGGGCAGCAGCACGCGCTCTTCGGTCGGGTGGCCGTTGTGCTCGCGCAGCGGCGCGCGGTTTTTCAGCTCCGCCATGCGCGGGTTGATGAAGGAGATGGACCAGATCGGCAGCTTCGCCTCGATCAATCGGCCGAGCATGCGCTGCAGGTCCTGCCCGGTGGGGCAGCCGATGGCCACCTGCGCCATCGCCTCTTTCGGTTGGATGCGCACGGTGACTTCGGTGATGAGGCCGGTGATGCCCTCCGCGTCGGCGATCAGGTCCAGGTCGGCGCGGCCGAACTCCTTTACCGTGCCGTCCGCCAGCACCGCGCGGGCGCGCACCACGTTCTCGCGGAACCAGCCGGACTCATACGACCCGATCCCCGCGCCGCCCTGCGCCAGCCAGCCGCCGACGGTGGAGGTGGGGTAACTGGTGGGATACAGGCGGAGGGTGAGACCTTGCAGCCCGAGCTGCCGGTCCAGCTCTTCCCAGACGATGCCCGGCTGCGCGGTGACGGTATGGCCTTCCGTGTCCACGCTCAACACGCGCTGCATGCGGAAGAAGTCCACCACCACGCCACCCTTCAGCGGCAGCACACCGCCGTAGCCCGACGACGCCTTGCCGCGCGGGGTGAGAGCGACGCCGCGCAGGTTCGCCCATTGCACCAGCTTCACCAGCTCCTCTTCCGACGCCGGCTGCACCACCGCAGCCGGCACCGTCTTCCCGATCAGCGGCGAAATCAGATTCGGCACCGCCGCGATGTCGTGCCCGTACAATTTCCGCTCAATGCGGTCAAATGACACGCGCTCGCCGAACAGTTCGCGCAAAAACGCCTGCTGCTGCTTACCGAGGTTTCCCATGTTCCCCTCCCGGGACGGCCGGTTTGATAGACTGACATATTATAGTATGTGGTTATATGCCGTGTTAGTTATGATTATACCACAAGCCCGGAGTAGTGAAACGAAGGAGAATATTTTCGGAGTGCGGCGGCTCGACGCCGCTTTCAGAGTGCATAAGGTGAACGCAATAGCATCACGCCGGGCCTATCCACCCGTCATCGTCACCGGCTCGATAGGCCCGTCGTAATGCTATTGCGTTCACCTTACGCACTCTGAAAGCGGTGTCGAGCCACCGCACTCCATAAGGCTGTCATCATGTTCGGTGCCCGAATTTCAGGTAGTATTGCAACCCCGCCAGTATCAGTACACTGAACATCGCATATATTCGAACTAGTGCGTCGTTGATGAATGGCCGATCCTCACCGAGCATAGGATAATAGAAGAGTTGGGAAAGCCACGGCAATATTAATGCGGCGATCACAATGGTAATATGCGTGACAGAAAGCTTATGCCCGAGGATCGGGATGAGCACCACGTTGGCCGTCAGCAGCGTGCAGAAAAGTATATTGGCAAATGAATAATCCGCCTCGCGCGCATCCCAGTTGACGGTGAAATAGCACCGCTGCCACTGTTCCCAGTGATTCGGGGGAAACAGGAAGATAAGGAGCCAGATCGCCAGGCTGCCCAGCAGGACAACCTTCTGCCGGCGATTGAGCGCTTTCTCACCAACCCGGAGAAGCAAGATAACCGTCAGTAGGAGCGCCAGCAGCGTCAACTGCCGGGCGATCATCTCGGGCTGCTGGTACTCGTGCACCGTGGTGAAGAAGTGGTATTTCCAGCCGTGGAAATCGCGGGGGAAGAGAAGGTTCACTCCCATGAAAGATAATCCGGTAATCAGGATCAGCCGTTGCTTCCGGTTCATATTTACCGCTACCCCTTCCTTTACTCATTCAGTTTCATTTTTTTCTGAATGACGCCCAGTACAATCAGCCCAACAATAGCACCGAGTAACATCATCAACGGATCGATTACAAGAGCATCTTCAATACGTGAACTCAGGGGGAAAAATGATGCGATCACTGGCAGGATGACGGCAAAACCAATCCCGCCGAGATGATCCAGGACCGAGCGATGACCTAACAGGGAAGTGAGCGAACCGATATAGAGCGCCAACAGGAACCAGATGAAGGTGAAGGAGTAATCGGCGGCAACCACATCCCAATTCGGTGCGAAGTAGTTGTTGTTGAATTCGCCGTAGAAGTTCGGCGGGTAGAGAAAGACGAGGGTCAATAGCGTCATGCCGATCAGCAGGCAAACCTTCTGTCCAAGATTCAAGGCCCATTTTTCCGATTGTAACATCAAGAGCAAGCCGATCAGCAGCGCCAGCAGGAGGATCTGCCGCGTGATCATCTCCCCGATATTGAAATATTCGGCGGTGGCATAGAAATGGAAGTGGTTGCCGTGGTAATACCGCGGGAACAGGAGGTTGATCCCCATGAAGATGAAGCCACAGACCAGTACCAGCCACTGCTTCCAATTCATACCGGCTCCTCCATGGCTTGTTTTCGTCATTCTAACACCCGTGGTGAACGGAAATAACGAAGCACTGGTTAAGGTTTCATTATTGCGAAGTTAATATTCGTTTCGAAGTGCGGCTGTATTTCACCAGTCTTCGGACACCCCCGGAAACACCGGTACCGATGCGGGGGGCGCGGTCAATGCCATCCGGATGCTGACCACTGTGCCTTCCGGGCCGGTGGCCAGGTTGACCCTGTCCGCCAGCGAGATCAGTGCTTTGTAGCCCATTCCCAGCGAGACGGCGGTGGTGTAGCCTTGTTTCAATGCCAGTTCCGGCAGGTGGATGGCCAGGATGCCCGGGCCTTCGTCCGCGATGATGGTGAGGAAGGCATCATCCAGGCGGTGCAGCGTGCACACCCCGCTGCCGGCGTGCTTGAAGGCATTGGTGGCCGCCTCCGAGATACAGAGCAGGAAGTCGCTCACCCGGTCATCATCCATGCCAGCGGATTGCATACTCTCTGCAACCTTGTGCCGGATCACCTCCAGGTCCCCGGTGTCTCGGATCTGCCAGGACGCCAGCGACGGCCCGGCGGTATGGTAGATTTCCTCGCGCTCGCAGATGATCAGCTTCCCCTCGGTCGCCGCCTCGATCGTCCGGCGCGCAAACTCCCGCTGGTATGCTTCGCTCTTCCGCAAGGCCTCTTCCGCCTGCCGGCGCGCCGCCCGCGTGCGCAGCGTGATGATGCCGAACGCCAGGTCATCCGCGAGCTCCTTGAGAAGGTTCTGCTCGTCCTCCGTAAAGTGATACGGCTCTGCGCGGAAGAGCGTGAAGGCCCCGATCACCTCATCATCGGTAGTGAGGGGCAGGCTAATGCCCGCGCGATAGCCCCGGGCCAGCGCTGCATCGCGCCAGAACCTGCCCTGGGACGAAGGCTGTATATCCTCTATGGCGGCTGGACGGCGGGTGCGGATCGCCTCACCCAGCGGGCGTTGGCCTTCCGGACGCGTTTCATCCCAGGAGAATAGCTGGTTTGACAGGTAGCCGCTTTCTACGCCGGCATGGGCCGCCGGGCGTACGGTTTTTGCCGGGTGATGTTCTACGTAACCGACCCAGGCCATGAGATATCCGCCGATGTTGACCGCACTATCGCAGACCTGCTGCAGCAACCCCTCTTCCGCCGTTGCCCGGATGAGGGCCTGGTTGGTATCGGAGAGCAGGCGAAGGGCGCGGTTCCGGCGTTGCAGCTGCTCCTGCGCGGATTTCAAATCGGTGATGTCATCGGAATAGATAATGATGCCGCCGATGCTGCCGTCGTCTTGCTCCCACGGCTGCACCTCCCAGCGCAGCCACTGCACGCTGCCGTCCGCGCGTACGAAACGGTCCTCCTCCGCCCGCACCACTTCACCCGCCAGCGCGCGCCGGTGCACCGCCTTCAACGCATCGGAGATTTCGGGAAAGATCGTGTAATGCGACTGGCCGATGATCTCCCGCCCCTGCAGGCCGTAATTGCTGATCCACCGGCGGCTCACCGCCAGGTACCGCATGTCGCGGTCGAACATGGCAATGGCCGACGGCGCGTTTTCAATATTCTGTCGGATCCGCTTTTCGCTTTCCTCCCGCGCGGCGGCCAGATGCTGCAATGTGATCATCTGTGCGTGGCAATGTTCCATCTGCTCGAGGATGGCCTGTTGCAGCTTCGCGAGCTGCTCGGCAGGCCCCACGTCCGGGTCGACTTCCACAATAATGCCGTGGCTCGCCAGCTGCCGGCGGAACGCCTGCAGCCGCGCGACCAGTTCCTCCACGATCTCCCGCCACGGCGTGCCGGTCATCGACAGTCACCTCTGCTCCGGTATGGGTGAGCATCCCGAATCTCACAATAGTCATCCTATGATACCAGCCTGTAGAGGAGCCGCATGCGCAGAAGGGTACAACCTGGCATGGTAATGGGAGTTTTCGTTCCTTATTCGGTGCGGCGGCTCGATAGTTTATCTCTATATGTTAAAAACGCTTTGACTGCCATCCCTTCGGGATTACCCGTTTGTTGCAAAACAGGCCCACGCCCACCTGCACAAGCACCGTCGCTGCTAGCCACATGCCGGTTCTTCTGCTATACTGCGGTATCATGACGGAACACGTGGCCGGCCGTGGGCACTTCCGCGGCTTACCCCTCCGGCATTTTGCGCTGGCGCTGTTTCTCCTCCTGGCGACCTTCGCCGGCGCTGCCGATCTCTTCGAGGCGGCACAGCAGGGCGACATGACGGTGCTCAAGCGCCTGCTGGCCAAATCGTCGGTACAGGTGGACGCCCGCGACGCGGACGGCAATACGCCGCTGCTGCTGGCGGTGCGCGAGCACCAGTCGGCGGCGGTTGAACTGCTGCTCGATGCCGGCGCCAGCCTGAAAGCACAGGATACCGACGGTCTGACTCCCCTTCACGTGGCCGTGCGCGCCGGCGACACCGAGATGACGCTGCTGCTGCTGGACCACAAAGCCGACATCCTCGCCCGCGACAACCAGGGGTGGACCCCGCTGCAGTGGGCCATTGCCGCCGACCACCTCGACACCGCCAAAGCCTTGCTGGACCGCGGCGCGGCGGCGAACGTGGAGGACCAGTCGGGCGCCACGCCGCTGCACTGGGCGGCGGCCAACGGGCAGATTCCCACGCTGGAGGTGCTGCTGGCCAAAGGCGCGGCGGTCAACGTCACCGACGACGACGGCGACAGCGCGCTGCACTGGGCGGCGGCGGCCGGGCAGGACGAGACGGTGCGCTTCCTCCTCGCCCACGGCGCCAACGCCAACCTGAAGGATCGCCAGGGCCGCACCCCGCTGCAGGTGGCGGATGAACAGGCGCAGCCGACGGTGGTTACGCTGCTGCAGCCGAAATCAGCGAGCCCGCCGGCGGCCAACCTGCAGATCGTGGCGCCGGACGAGACACCTTCCCTGCCCGCCGTCGCAGCCTTACCCTCCCGGCGTTTCTCGGAGAAAGCGACGACGCACCCGGCGGAGAACCCGCTGGGCGTGCGCGCCACCGCAATGACCTTCACCGGCGGCCGGCTGTTCCTCGGCCTGGACAGCGGCAGCCTGATCATTTACGACATCGCTTCCCGCAAGGGCATCGCCGTCGGCCCGCCCTCGCCCGTGCGCACGGTGCGCGCCATCGCCGCCGGCAGCGAGGGCGTCTGGTGGCTGACCGCGCGCCCGTCGGCGCTGTGCTATTTCCACCCGGCCTCAAACACGGTGACCGCCTACGCCTTCGACGCGCTGCGCCCCGACCGCCCGCTGGATGGGGGGGACACCCCGCAATTGACCTGCTGGAAAGGCCGCGTGGTGGTCTGCACCCGCGACGGCGCGCAGGCCCTCGACCCGCAAACCGGCGAGGTGCACCCGCTGACCGCGCTGCTGCCGGAGAAGCTGGCGGCGGCGGCGAAAGGCTCGCGCCTGTTCCTGGCGGCGGATGACGGCAACACGCTGCTGGCCGCGGTACGCCAGAACGGCAAAGGCTGGACCGCCACCTGCTGGCGCAGCGGCGGCGCCAACTGGGCCACCGCCGGCCCGCAGGGGGTGGGGGAGTGGTGCGGCATCACCGCCTGCAGCCCCGAGCGGCTGGCGCTGCTGGGCAGCACGCGCGTCTCCGACCTGGCAGCCGCGGCGGAGGCGGTGCGCGCCTTCGGCTACCGCAATACCGGCGCCCGCCTGCCCGCCCCGCGCTGGGCGGCAGCCGGCGCCACCACCGTCTGGTGGGGCGGCGGCGATGTGCTCTTCCACGCGACGCCCGCGCGCGGCGAAGTGTATGCCTACCTGCCGTGGAACGAGCCGGGGTTGAGCGTGCGCTGCGCGGCGGCGGATGACGACGGCGTGTGGCTGGCCACCAATCACGGCGTGCGCCGGCTGGACCCGGGCAACCCGTCGCCGGTGAACGGCTTCGCCGGCTTTGTACGGATGCGGCTGGGCGCGGAGGCGGAGCAACCGATCACCGAGACGGATCGGCAACTGGCCGCATCCATCGAGGAGTGGCAGGGCACCCCCTACCACTGGGGTGGCGCCTCGCGCAGCGGCACCGACTGCTCCGGCTTCGTGATGGCCATGCACCAGATCTGCGGCGTCGATATCCCGCACGGTTCCGCCAATCTGCGCGTCACCCCCATCGGCCAGATCGTGCGCGACGAGCTGCGTTACGGCGACGTGCTGGTCTTCCCCGGTCACGCCGCGCTCTACATCGGCAACGGCCGCACCGCGGAGACGGTGGCCAACGCCGGCGTCGGCAAAAGCACGCTGTGGTCCCGCCGCAGCGTGGTGGTGCGCCGCTTCCTCAACCTGCCACGCACCGACATCCAACTCGCCTCCCGCAGCGGCAACCGCAACACCACCGCGAAGCAGCGGGCGGCGAAGGCGAAGGCGGCGAAGATGAAAAAGTGAAATGGTGAATGGTGAATTGGGGAGATTCATTCACTATTCACTATTCTTACCGCCTGTGTGACGTTCTTGGCGGGGGGAAGCGGGCGATGGCGTCGCGGTAGTACCAGGAGTAATGCACGTCGGTCTGGGTGAGGGGGCGCCCCCTGTCGCACTGGTTGATGGCGCAGGAGATGCGGTAGGCGGTGAAACGCGCGATGTTGACGCAGATAATAATCAGCGCCAGCGCCGCGCCCAGTACGATGATGACGAAGAGGCTGCCGGATATCCGCAGCGGGTTCCCCGTCTCTTTTCTGGCTGTCTCGACTACTTTCCGGTAGGCCTTGGTGACGTCCTCTTCGGTCAGATCCTGATCTGCCCCGCCGTTATCCTCCTGCTTCGCTGTCACGTTCTTTGCGCTCGGTGTCTGCAGCGGCTTGCCGTTGCCCGCCGGCGCATCCTGCCCCACCGTCACGTCCTTTTCAACCGGTTTCTGCTTGTCATCCTGCTCTACATTATCCAGTTGCCGGTTCAACAGTGTTTCGAGATTGCCATCGCGCAGCTGATCCGTCTCTGTCAGCACCGGTTGCTTGCCTTTGCCCGCCCGTTCATCTCGCTCCGCCTTGTCCAGCTGCCGGTTCAACAGTTCATCCAGATCGCCGTCCCGCAGCTCTTCCGCCCCCTTCAGCACCTGGTCGAGGCTGGGCGGGGCAACGGCATGCGCGTAAGGCGCCGGCAGTAACAGCATGCCGGCGCAGAACAACAGAACGAGCCTACCGAAGACCTGCATCGATCTACCTCCTGTATTACTGAGAATATCGTCGAGATGAAGGGTGTTCTTAAAGCCTCTTGGGGAACTGTTGAAAAGGGTCTCCCGAAAAATGAGCAAGCCCGTTTGTAGTAAGCCACGTCGCCGCAGCGGAGTGGCGTTCGTGTATAGGAAAGCTTGCCTATCAACGACGCCACTCCGCTGCGGCGACGTGGCTTACTACAAACGGGCTTGCTCGTTTTTCGGAAAACCTTTTTCAACAACAGTCTACAGGTATTTTTGTGCGCGAATCGCCACCTTCCCGTGCTCTTGCGCGACAGGAGCGGCAGGTGAGATGTCGAATAATATAGGCAGAGCGCGGCGCCTCCCCCGGGCCGCCTGGCAGGGAGGTCGGTGATGAAGGTGCGTGTGCATGTGCTCTGCGGCCTGCTCGGGCTCCTCTCGGCGCCGGGGTGGGCGCTGCTGCCGTCGGCGCTGACCGTCGACGGCGTCACCCTGTTCCCGCTGCGCTACATCGCGGAGTGGTTCGGCGCGCAGGTGGATTACCGGAAACCCGGCGGGCGCATCGCCATCCGGGTGCGCGGCCACGTGGTGCGGCTGACCGTGAACAAGGCGCAGGCGGCGATCGACGGCCACCCGGTCGCCTTGAGCCGCCCGGCGTTGGAGCGCGACGGGGTCACCTACGTCCCCGTGCGCTTTGTCGCCGAGGCGCTGGGCGCGCGCGTGGACCTGCTGGCCGCCCTCGACCCGGCAGCGAAGGGATTCGTCACCATCCGCGATCCCGATACCGGGGACGTGCTGCTGTTGCGGGTGCCGGACGCTGACGATGTCATCCCACCGCCCGGCAAGGACGCCCAGCGCCTGCTGATTGCCGCGGGGACCGGCAACATCACCGTCGTGCGCGAGATGCTGGATCTGGCGCCGAAATCCCTGAACGTGCGCGACCTGGCGGGCGAGACCCCGCTCTACAAGGCCTGTGCCACCGGCAGCCTGGAGTGTGTGAACGAGCTGTTGGTGCGCGGGGCGGATACCACCATCCCCAACCTCGACCGGCGTACCCCGCTGCACGCGGCCGCCGGCGGCGGCTGGGAGCAGATCCTCGCCCTGCTCATCGGCCACGGCGCGCGCTTCAATGCCAAGGATGTGCTGGGCGTGACGCCGCTGCACCTGGCGGCGCGCGCCGGCCGGGCGGACCTGGTAAAGACGCTGCTGGACTACGGCGCCTATGTGGATGGCAAGGATATTTACGGCCAGACCGCCTTGTTCGATGCGGCGCGCGCCGGTGACGGGCCGACCGCCACGCTGCTGCTGAACACCGGCGCGAAGGTCAACGCCCGCGATGTCGACCGCAACACCCCGCTGCACCGCGCGGCCGCCAACGGCCGGGAGTCGCTGGTCTCCCTGCTGCTGATCTGCGGCGCCGACCCGAAAGCCGTCGCCAAAGGCGGCAAAACTCCACGCCGGCTGGCGGAAGAGAAAGGCTTTCTGGAGGTAGCGGAGCTTTTAAAGGCGGCCGAAACCGAAGAAAATGCCAAATGAATTTGACCAGTCCGGCCATCGTGATGCAGGGGATCGCTCTCTAACAGCATCGACCGCCGGCGCCGCGGTGTGTGACTTCGCACAATGGACCAATATCTTCCGGCAGGAACGCCACTTTCACTGTTGAATTACACTGTTGGCAGGCAGGCCACTGCCTTGCCAACCTCAGGATGGAGGTGGTGTGATGATTCGCAGGATTTGTCTCGTCTTCCTCGCCCTCTGCGCGCTGTTGCGCGTGGGGGCGCAGCCTGAATTGAACCCGATTTCCCTCGAAAATGCGCAGAATGTGCGGGAGCTTACCGCCACGTTGACGGCGAAGGAGCTGCCCGAGGCGACGCGGGTGGAGGCGGTGAAGCGGCTGGCGCTGGTAAACCCGCCGGAGGCGCTGGGGGCACTCAGCAAAGCGCTGGACGATCCGGCGTTCGGGGTGCGGCAGTATGCGGCGCGGGCGCTGGGGTTCATCGGGGACCGGGCGGCGGCGCCGGCGCTGATCGCGCATGCGAAGGAGAAAGACCCGGAGGTGCGGGTGGAGATCGTCACCGCGCTCGGGCGGATGGCGGACCCGCGGGCGGTGGACGTGCTGGCGCAGGAGCTGTGGGACGCGGAGGATAACATCCGGCTGGCGGCGTCGGTCGCCCTCGCGCGCATCCCCGGGCAGGCATCGAGCATGGCGCTGCGCGGCGTGCTCAAGGACAATACGCACCCCGGGACGGCGATCGCACTGCTGGCGCTGGGGAAGCGCGGCGATCGATTCATTACACCGATCTGCCTGGCAAAGGCGCAGGCGCCGGACTTCAACGATCCAGCGGTGGCGCAAGCGTTGGCCGAAACGGGCGATCCGGCAGCAATCGAAATATTGGTCCGATTAGGCAGCCACCAGAATATCGACATCCGCCGTGCCGCCTGCTACGGCCTGGCCCGCATCGGCGATGACGCGGCGGTAAAGGCGCTGACCGATCTCTTCAAGGAACGCGCACCCGGCATCCGTGATAATCGTGAGATCGACCAGGTTTGGCGGCCTGCCATGCGCGCACTGCCACCCGCGATGGCGGACAAGTACCTGCGCCCCTGGCTGGTAGAGAAAAACAACTGGTTGCTTTCCCGCGCGGGGGAGACCTTTGCCATGTGGTATAACGGCCCCTTCGAAGAATTCGAGAAACTGCATGCACTGGACCGAAACAACTACTGGCCGCTGCTCGACTGGATGATCGCCCGCCAGCCGGGCGCCTGCATCAATATTTTACAAACCAAAATCGATTTCGACACCGCCCGCCTGTTCTCCAGGCAGCGCAACTGGCGCGACAGCACCGAGTTGGACGGCCTGCTTGGTCAGCCTCCTTCATGGATTGCGATCCGGGTGCCGGTGCCGCAGCGGGGCTGCTGGGTGGTGGATCCCGAGGTGACACAGTTCTGCTTGCAAAAAGACAGCAGCATCATTCTGCAGCGTGAAATCTGCAACACCGGCGACCACGCGGTGGCCCAGCTCATCCGGGAGCGCATGCTGGCATCGCAGGACAAAGTCACCGCCGATTGGGCTGGGCAGGGATTGGGCAGGATTGGCGATCCGTGCGCCATTCCGGCGCTGTTGAAGGCGATGGAGCGCCCCGAGCCGCAGACCCAAATGGGGGTGCGGATAGGGCTGACCGGCTGCGCCGACGGCCGCCATCCGGAGAGTTATCAACTGCTGTTGAACGCGCTGGCCGCGGAGAACCCGGAGGTGCGCAAAGGCGCCATCGCCGGCCTGGGCGGCTGCCGTGAGGCGAAGGGGGTGCAGTTCCTCATCGAGCAGCTGCAGACGGACCCGGTGCCCGAGGCGCGGGAGTACTGCGCCCTGGCGTTGGGGATGATTGGCGATACCCGCGCCGTGGAGCCGCTGTGCCAGGCGCTGAATGACAACGTGGAGTGGGCGCGCAGCGCGGCGGCGTGGGCGCTGGGCGAGATCGGTGATCCGCGCGCCATCGACTTCCTGCGCGAGCGGGCGCAGGAGGACGGCAACAAGCGCTTCGTGGTGCGCGCCGCCCGCTCGCTCTACGTGCTGGGCGACAAGGACGCGGCGGTGACGCTGGCCGGGCTGGCGAACTCCGACGACCAGAACAACCGGACCGTGGCCTTTGCCGCGCTGCTGGAATGCGACGAGCCGCGCATCGCCGGCTCGCTACTGACCACTCTCGAACACAATCCGGACGCGAAGCTCATCCGCGCCTTCGGGCGCCTGCGTTCCGCGCAGGCGGTCTATACGCTGATCGGTATCCTCGACGAGCCGAATTACACCTGGCAAGGCAACCAGCGCCGGGAAGCGGCGGCATGGGCGCTGGGCATGATCGCCGAGGGCCAACAAGGCGACTGGGTGCAGGAAACTGCCGATGCCCTCGACCGGACCGCACAGACCGACGCCGAACCACAGGTGCGCGCCGCCGCCGGCCTCGCCCTCGCGCGCCTGACCGACCCGCGCGGCCTCGCCCGCCTGGAATGGATCATGCGCCGGTACGTGCCCGAGCGCAACGCCGCCATCCGCGCGCTGTGGCGCTTCCCGGATGCGCAGGCCACCGCGCTGCTGGTCGAGGCGCTGGATGACGATGACCCACTCGGCCAGGTGCTGGCCGCCCGCGGGTTGTGCCTGCGTGACGACCCACGAGGACGTGAAGCCTTGACGAAACTGGTGACCACCGTCACCGAGCCGGTGGCCAAACAGGTGGCCATACGCTTCGCCGCCGACCTGCGCGACCCGGCGCTGGCGCCCTTCTTCATCCGGCTGGCGAAAGCGCCGCACGAAGAAGCCTCCATCTTCATCAACCTGGAGGCCATCGCCGCGCTGGGGCAATCCACCACCCCCGAATCCGAGCAGACGCTGATCGCCCTGCTCGCCTCCCCAGCCTCCCGCCTCCGCGAAGCTGCTGCATTAGCACTGAAGGGTACGAAAAATCCTGCCGCCATCGCCGCCCTGCAGAAATGCCTGAAAACCGAAGACGCCACCCGCGTGCGGACGGCAATCGAGGCGGCGGTCGGGAAATGAAGAGAAACTGTCTGTAGCGCGCGCCGGCCCTGGCGCGCCAATCATCAACTTTAGTAACCGTGTGGTGGAACGGTAGTCGTGATCACCGGATGCCGTTCTCCGAAAGCGGATCAGAAGGCGGAAACAGCGCGCCACGGCGGGCGCGCGCTACAGGGGGGAAGGATTTCATCGTTTCAGAGAGGAACTGTGCATTAGATATACAAAATATGCATGTTTCAGATGGTGTATTAATCTTTAAAAGGCGGTGCTCGCCGTCGGATATCCTTATCGGCGTCATCGCCGCCACCGTCTTGTGGGTGGCCCTTACCGCGATCGGCCTCAACGTGGCGGAGACGACGGAGGCGCAACTGAGCGTGACCGGGGTGGTGTTCGTCATCTATCTGCTGATCGTCTGGCAGTTTGTCACCTTAACCTCGACCGCGGTCCATGCCATCATCGTCCGGCCGGATCACGCTCTCGATTTCCGTTATGCAAATCCGAAATTCGACCAGCGCATCGCCATGCAGGACATTATCATGGTCTATCGCCCACCATTCTGGGATTCATTCTCCATTCTCTCCCAGTATCAACGCGTCTATCAACCCCGACTGACGTATATCATCCATCGTCACGGCTATATTGCGCTGGGGCAACTACACCACTTTCGCGCCTATCGGGATTTCCTGCGCGTCCTCGTCGCGGCCAATCCGGCCATCGTGATACAGGGGATCTCTATTTAGCATGCTGAGGCGCGATACATTGCATTATCAAAGCTACACCTTCCGGCAGGAACGCCACTTTCACTGTTGAATTACAAGTGTTGGCGGGCAGGCTACTGCCTTGCCGTCCTCAGGATGGAGGTGGTCCGCATGATTCACAGGATTTGTCTCCTCGTTCTCGCCCTGTGCGCGCTGTTGCGCGTGGGGGCGCAGCCGGAATTGACCCCGATCTCCCTGGAAGATGCGCAGAACGTGCGGCAGCTCATCGCCACGTTGACCGCGAAGGAGCTTCCCGATGCGACGCGGGTGGAGGCGGCGAAGCGGCTGGCGCAGGTGAACCCGCCGGAGGCGCTGGGGGCGCTCAGCAAAGCGCTGGACGATCCGGCGTTCGGGGTGCGGCAGTATGCGGCGCGGGCGCTGGGGCTGATCGGGGACCGGGCGGCGGCACCGGCGCTGATCGCGCATGCGAGCGAGAAAGACCCGGAGGTGCGGGTGGAGATCGTCACCGCGCTCGGGCGGCTGGCGGACCCGCGGGCGGCGGCGGCGCTGAGTGGGGCGCTGCGCGACGCTGAGGACAATATCCGGCTGGCGGCGGTGACCGGGCTGACGCACATCCCCGGGCCGGCCTCCAGCGCGGCGCTGCGCGGGGTGGCGGGGGAGGATGCGAACCCAGGCGTGGTGACGGCGCTGCTGGCGCTGGGGCGGCGGGGGGATCACAGCATTACCGCCATCTGCAGCCGGCGCATCGCCAAGCCGGGGTTCAACGATCCCGCGGTGGCGCAGGCGCTGGCGGAGGCGGGCGACCCGGCGGCCCTGGACGTGCTGGAGAGCCTGTTCAACCACCAGAACATCGAGATGCGAAGGGCCGCCTGCATGGGCCTGGCGCGTATCGGCACCGACGCATCGCTGGCGAAGCTGATCGCGCTGATCACCGTGCGCGCGAAGACGGTGCGCAGCTCGCAGGAGACGGACCAGGCGTGGGCGCCCGCGCTGCGCCTGCTGACGCCCGAACAGGCGGACCAGTACCTGACCCCCTGGCTGAACAGCGATCAGCACTGGCTGCAACAGCAGGCGGTGCGCATCTTCGCCCTCCGGTATCACTACGATGTCACGCCCGCCATACGCCTGATGACGGACACGGGGACGAAGATGTGGTCGGGCCGTGAATGGCTGGAGCAGCGCCAGCCGGCGGAGGCGGTGGCGCCGCTGCTGCAGGCGCTGAACAAGGATGTCGCGTATGCCCTCGCCTCTCCGCGAAGCTGGCGCGACAGCTCGCAGCTCGACGGGCTGCTGGGGCCGCCGGCGCCGCCCATCGCCTTCCGCATCCCGGCTCCGGAGCGCGGCAGCTGGGTCACCACGCCGGAGATCACCGAGCTGCTGCTGGGCGGCACGGCGGTCATGGACGGCCTGCAGGGGTCGCGCGTGTATCGCGCCTGTTTTGCCGGCGATCACGCGGTGGGAGCGCGAGTCTGCGATCTGGTCGTGAAGGCGACCGAGGATGAGCTGGATGGGGCGCCGTCACTGAACTGGTACGGTATGGGGTTGGCGAAGCTGGCCGATCCGTGCGCCGTTCCGGTGCTGCTGCAGTTAATGGAGCATCCCAACGCGCAGGCGCGGAGCGGCATGCGGATGGGGTTGGCGAGCTGCGCGGACGGGCGTGATACGCAAAGCGTCCAGGCGCTCATCGACCACCTGACGGCGGAGAACGTGCAGGTGCGGCAGGGGGCCATCATCGGGCTGGGCTGCTGCCGGGACGCTCGCGCGGTGCCGGTGCTGACCGAAGTGCTGCAGACGGACCCGGTGCCGGAGGTGCGCGAATACGCAGCGCTGGCGCTGGGATTGATCGGCGACACCCGCGCGGTGGAGCCGCTGTGCCAGGCGCTGTACGACAACGTGGAGTGGGCGCGCAGCGCGGCGGCGTGGGCGCTGGGCGAAATCGGCGATCCGCGCGCCATCGACTTTCTGAATGACGTCGTGCAGGCGGATAAGAACCAGCGCTTCCAGGTCCGCGTGTTCCGCTCGCTGTACCGGCTGGGCGATCGGGAGGCGGCGGCCCGGTTGACCGGCATGGTCACCTCGACCGATTGGATCATCCGCGACGTCGCCTACCAGGCGCTGCTGGAGAGCAATGAGCCGGGCATTGCCGGGTCGCTGCTGGCGGCGCTGGCACAGAAGCCGGACTCGGCGATCATCGAGGCGCTGGGGCGCCAACGCTCTCCGCAGGCGATCCGCATGCTGCTGCCGATCCTGGCAGAGCCGGAGTATTCCAACCAGGGCACGCAAATACGAGAGGCGGTCTGCAAAGCGCTGGGCTTGATCGGCGAAGGCCGGCAGGACGGCGAAGTCGCCGATGCGCTGTACCGCGCCGCCACCACGGACGCCGAGCCGCAGGTGCGCGCGCAGGCGGCGCTGGCACTGGCCAGGGTGGGGGATACGCGCGCGCTGGAGCGGCTGGCATGGGTGATGCAATACTATGTGCCCGAGCGCAACGCCGCCATCCGCGCGCTGTGGCGCATTCCCGACCAGCATGCGACGGAGTTGTTGCTGGCCTGCCTTTCGGACGACGATCCGCTGGGCAAGGTGCTGGCCGCCCGCGGGTTGTGCCTGCGGGACGATCCACACGGCCCGGAGGCGCTGAAGGCGCTGGTGCCGGCCGTCACCGAGCCGGTGGCCAAACAGGTAGCCATCCGCTTTGCCGCCGACCTGCGCGATCCGGCGCTGACGCTGATTTTCGCAAAGATCGCCAACGCGGGGCATGAAGAGGCGTCGATCTCGCTGGTACTGGAGGCCATCGCCGCGCTGGGGAAATCCACCGCACCGGAAGCAACGCAGGCACTGCTCCCGCTGCAGACCTCCCCCGCCTCCCGCATCCGCGAAGCCGCCGCGCTGGCGCTGAAGGGCAGCAAAGATCCCGCCGCCCTCGCCGCCCTGCGCGCCCGATTGAAAGGCGAGGATGCGTCACGCGTGCGGGCGGCGATTCAGGAGGCGGTGGGGAAATGAAGGGCCGGGGACTGACCTCACATATAACGCTTGGCAGGAAGATGCCAGAGCAGACAGAGGGTCAGTCCCTACAGATAGGAAAGCTTCATTGAGGCATTGACTGAGAACAGTACGTGCGATACACTATTCATGTTTTCACTGAACAGGTGAATTATGCGCTTTTCATTTCACACTGATGAGGTGCGGGAGCTTTACGAGACAGGCTATTCTCGCAGGCTTCGCTTACAACCGAATGTTGTTCGGGGCTTTTTCAAAGCGATGCTTCGGATTGAGTCGGCGCCGAATCTGCAGCAACTGGCAAACAACCGAGGGTTGCACCTGGAGAAGCTTCGTGGAGAGCGGGCGGAACAATATTCAGTGCGCTTGAATGAGCAATACCGCCTTGTTTTTACCGTTGAACGAGACAATGATGGCGAGTTCGTATTGATCATCGAGATCGTGGATTACCATTAGGAGCGACACCGATGCGTCGAGAAATACACAACCGATTGATTCCCGCAGTGCTCATCCATCCGGGCGAGATTTTGAAGGATGAGTTGGACGCCCGCGGGATGACGCAGAAAGAACTGGCCGAGAAGACGCGGCGTCCGCAACAGACGATCAGCTTGATCATCAATGGGCGGAAGGGCATTTCCGAAGAGACGGCGGTCGATTTGGAACAGGCCTTCGATTGCGAGCTGTCCGCGGAGTTCTGGTTAAACCTTGATTCCAATTACCGGTTACACCGTGAGCGGCAGAAACGGCAGGAGCGGAAGGCGGGCTAAGAAGGCTCGGGAACTGACCTCATGTTTAATGCCCGGCGGGAAGATGCCAGAGTCGTCAGCGGGTCAGTCCCCACGGATAGGAAAGCTTCCCTATTCGTGGGGACTGACCCGCTGACGAGCTTTGTTCTCTTGCTAACAGGCGTTAAAGCCGGGGTCAGTCCCCGGGCAGGTTCAGATCCACGCCTTCCCGTTCGGGTCCTCGGTGCAATACGCGGAGAGCACCTTGTTGATGCCGGCGGCGATGCGGTCGCAGTCGTCCTCGGACAGCCACTGCTCCAGGTTGACGCTCACTTCGCGGCCGTACAGGTCCTCCGCCACCGGGCACTGGCCGGGTTGGTAGGTGCTGGCGCCCGCGTTGCGCGGGTCGTCGTAGACCGAGCCGCCGGGCACGTGGCCGGAGGTCAGGTTGATGGGCTGCATGTCGCGGCAGAGGTGCCAGTCGGGCCCGTGATCGGCGCCGCGGGTACCGGCGCCGATGCCTTCGGCGCATAATGCGGCGGCGATCTTTCCGCTCAGCTCGCAGGTGGCCGGGAAGAAGCGCATCATGTAGCCGATGTAGCCCTGCGCGTCATTGATCTGCTGCGGGACGATCTCTTTGAAGCGCTTGAGCTGACCCCGCACCCGCACGCTAACCGCATGATAGCGCTTCACGAAGTCGTCCAGCTTCTGCAACTGCACCAGATCGATCGCCGATTCCAGCTCGGAGAGGCGGTAGTTGGTGCCGGGGAAGAGCTCGCCTTCGTAGCGCGGCACGGCAAAGCGGTTGGGGCGCCAGAGGCCGCCGGACTCCGCCGTCTGGCAGATGCGGTCGAAGATGCGCTCGTCTTTCGCGATGACCATGCCGCCCTCGCCGCCGCCGATGATCTTGTAGGCGGAGATGCTGAAGCAGCCGGCGTCGCCGATGGAGCCGACGTATTGGCCGCGGTACTTCGCGCCCGGGCTCTGCGCGCAGTCCTCCACCACCTTCAGGTTGTGCTTTTTGGCGATCTCCATGATCGGGCCCATGTCGGCGATGTTGCCCCAGTGATGGGTGGGCGCCAGCGCCACGGTGCGCGGGGTGATGTGCTTTTCAATCTGCGCGGGGTCCATCTGCAGGGACGCGTCCACGTCGCTGAACACGGGGATGCCGCCGGCCAGCATCGCCGCCATGGCGGTGGCCGCGAAGCCGAGCCCCGGGCAGATCACTTCCTTGCCCGGGCCCACGCCCACGCCGACGAAGGCCGCGTGCAGCGCGCCGGTGCCGGAGCTGACGGACAGCGCGTATGGCACGCCGAACTTCTCTCGCGCCAGCGCTTCAAAGGCCGAACCCTTCACCTTCTCCGGCTGTGGGCAGTAGTAGCGGGCGAAATTGGGCCCGCCGACCGGCATGTCCTCTTCGCTCACCGCCGCCTTAATGCGCTCCAGCGCCGCCGCGGAAAAGCCGAAGCGCTCGGCCACGGAGATGAACTCCGCCATATCGAACTTCGGGATCACTGTTCCCGTGAATCCCTCGACCGCCTTCGGCCCGCCGTTAATCGCCAGCTCGCTGGCCGTAATATTCGTCATCGCAGTGGTCTCCTTCTCTGGTGCTTTTTCTCCGCAGATTGAAATGAGTGATAGTTGTTTGTAGTCAGGCACGCAGCCCCAACGCGGTACTCCGCGTTGATTTTAGCGAAGGGCCGTCGTTGACAGGTAAGCTTTCCTATATACGAACGCTACTTCGCTTCGCTGCGTAGCTTACTACGAACAACTATACATAGACGCGAGGCAATTTATCATTTGAATCATTTCAATCTGCGGAGAAAAGAAATGTCAACCGTAGTGTACCGAAGCGCCGGGGGGTTGACATATGGCGGGGAGTGCAGATTATTTGTATAATCTTGCAAGCAGATCTGTGAGACAACGGGGGACGGGATGATCAAGCGTTGGGATGGTTACAACTGGACGCCGCCGCCGCAGATGGCGCCGGCGGTAAGCGCGGCGATCGAGATTGTCCGCGTCAACCCGCGGCCGACCGGCAGGATCGTGCAGGATACCTGGGCACTGGATTGCAACTTTTCGGAAGGCGAGCTGGTGCGCGTGTCGTCACCCAACCGGCCCTGGCGCTCGCGGCCCGCCCACGTGGTGCACCTGTACCCGCCCGGCTTTCCCTACTGGGAAGCGCCTGGTCCCGGCGGCGCCACCTTCATCTCGCACTGCGCCTACATCCAGTTCATCGATCGCGGCACGCTGGGGCTGGAGCGGCTGCTGACCGCGGCGGGGTACGCTCGCTTCGTGGACGAGGGGTGTGCGGTGGGGAAACTGCTCAGCCGAATGGCCGCCGTCGGCACCACCGAGCGGGAGGACGGCTACTGG
>Ga0172369_10001230_pt1 | contig 37141 bp, 38 predicted proteins | sample LakKiv25m_FD_114539 | JGI IMG/M metagenome (GOLD analysis project Ga0172369, IMG submission 114539) | Freshwater microbial communities from Kabuno Bay, South-Kivu, Congo - kab_022012_11.25m | ecosystem: Environmental > Aquatic > Freshwater > Lake | place: Democratic Republic of the Congo... | reverse complement strand
ATTTCTTGTTATGGAAGGCGGAAAACACGGCAATTGGGCAACAGACATCCAAGAATTCATGATTATTCCAAATAAGGAAAAGTATCCGACATTCCAAAACCGTTTTGATGCGTGCAATACAGTGTTTCAGTCGCTCGAACAAATCCTTCAGGAAAAACACTATTCACAAACCATTGGTTTTGAAGGAGCATTTTGCCCGAGCGAATTATCGTCTGATGAAGAAGCACTACAACTGATTACCACAGCCATTGAACAAACACACATTGACGCAACAATCGCCATCGATGCGGCAGCATCGGAATTTATTGAAAAAATTACGGATAAAAATGCATGGATGGAGCAAATCATCAGCTGGTCCAGAAAATATCCTATTATGTCATTTGAAGATATGTTTGACCAGGAAGATTGGGACAATTGGACAAATCTTACGTCAACACTCGGAGGAAACCACCTCATTATCGGAGATGATCTTGTTACAACTAATGTCACCAGACTCCAAAAAGCCATTGATACGAAGTCCATCAACAGTGTAATTATCAAAGTCAATCAAATTGGAACCATTTCTGAAACCATTGATGCAATACAGCTCGCTCATAACAACAATATCACAACCATCGTTTCCCATCGTGGCGGCGAAACAATGGACACAACAATAGCTGATCTTGTTGTCGGAACGTCAACGTATTGTAAATTCGGCGGTCCTCGCAAACCCGAACGCTTGGTCAAATATAATAGACTCTTTGAAATAGAAAAAGAATTGGTTTAGATTTACACGACCCGAACACGTACGTCAACAATTTTCACCCCTTTGTTCCCAGGAAGTAAAATACAGGGATTAATATCAAGTTCCGTTATCTCCGGATGGTCATTCATCAACTGTTGGACTTTCCCTATCACTTCAACCACTGCTTGCCTATCATAAGAAGGGCCTCCGCGAAAATTATCGAATAATTTTTTCACATGTAATTTGTTAATAAGTTCTGTCGCTTCCTCTTTCGAAAGCGGACTAATGCCAAACGCCGTATCATTAAATACCTCAACCGTCACCCCTCCGAACCCAACCATAATCATGACCCCAAATAATAGATCACGAGTCGCACCGATTATCAGCTCTATTCCTTTCTCCTTTACCATCTCAACCAAAAGAACTCCTTCGAGCTTTGCTTGTGGGACATTTGTTTTGACCCTATGCATCATTTCTTCATACAAAGACATCACGCTTGTAGAAGTCACATCAAGCATAACTCCACCAATGTCACTTTTATGGGTAATATCAGGCGATATAATTTTCATGGAACACGGAACACGAAGAAGGTCAATTACTGTTTTTGCGTCTTTGGCGCTTCCTGCAAAACCGCTTTTGACAACCGGAAACCCATAGGTTTGAAGAAGTGTCATTGATTCCTGTTCCAACACCATGCCGTTTGGTAATTTCTTTCCGCGTGCCCTTTCAATCGTTGGTAATTCCGTATCAACCTGCTTTGACCCATGGGTAAATGCAACCAAAAGTCCGAGTGCAGTTGCCGCATCTTCCGGGTAGTCGCACACCGCAACATTACCAGCTTTTAAGATATCCACTCCTGGTACAACCCGATGCTGGCCCATAAATGATACAACGATTGGTTTATCCGTTGTTTTTTTCACTTCCACAATGCTATTGGCAATTTCCGTTATCGGTGTTCCACCCTGCGGCGTGAGAAGCACAAGAAGTGAATTAATTGCATCGTCTGCGCATACTGCAGCAAGCGCCTTCTCATACCGCTCATTCGTCGCGTCTCCAAGAAGATCAATAGGATTGTTACACGATGTAATTGACGAAACGGTTTTCACAAGTAGTGAGCACGTTGATGACGTTAATTTTGGAACAGATAACCCGGCTTTAATTGCCGCGTCCGTAACCAATATTCCCGGTCCACCCGCATTGGTTATGACTGCCACATTCTTTCCCTTCGGAAGCGGGTTATACAAAAACGATGAGGCAGCGGTAAATAACTCAGGGATGGTGTCGACCCGAAGAACCCCTGATTGCCGAAAAAGCGCATCATAATACACGTCTATGCCACCAAGTGCGCCTGTATGAGATACTGAAGCGCGTTTTCCTTCGTCTGATTTTCCGGATTTCAGAAGAAGAATTGGTTTGGCGTTCGTGCCTGTTGTCAGTTTCCTGGCATTTTTCAAAAATCCTGGAACCCGTGTCACGTCTTCAATATATGCAAGAACTATTCTCGTCTTCGGGTCCTGGGCAAAATATTCAAACAGATCCACCTCATCAATGCATGCTTTATTTCCGATGCTCACAAATTTTGAAAATCCCAAATTCAGATGTTTTGCATAGTCAATAACAGCAGTGCATAAGGCTCCGCTTTGGGAAACAAATGCGGCTCCCCCGAATGACGGCATGTCTGGCGCAAATGACGCGTTCATTCCGATCTCCGGATTAATAACCCCCAGACAATTCGGACCAATAACAGTGATTCCGTAATGAGTAATCATTTCAGACAGTTCTTTTTCCTTTATTGCTCCCTCTGGACCGGACTCCTTAAATCCTGCTGAAATGATGATCATTGCCTTAATACCTTTTTTTCCAACTTCCTCAACAACACTGGGAACGATAGCAGCGGGTACCGCAACAACTGCAAGATCAATAGCATCCTGAATGTCTTCAATCCGAGAAAAGCATGATCTTCCATCAATTGCGGTTGTTTTTGGATTGACAAGGAAAATTTTGCCTGTAAACGACGCTGAAAGATTCTGGACAAGACTATGTCCGACGCTCCCGACTTTCCCTGATGCACCGACAATTGCGATGGATGTGGGGTAAAAAAGGGACTCCCAATAATGCATCATATATTTATCATACGTCACTTGCATTTGACAGCACAATACGAAATTGAAACAATAAGGATAATGAAAGCAAATACGAAGAAAAAGGATAATACGTTTCTCTACATCATCTCAACAATTACATTTGTACTTCTTGGCATTATCCTTACTGCTGTAATCAGACAAAACAAACCAAATGACATTCGGACGCGGGCAAGCGCAACCTCTGGAATAGACGCTACTGCAACGGTGACAGCTATTGATAGCGAAACACACAGCATGATGGTCAAAGACCTCATATTTACAAGCAGTAATGACAAAAACCTCGGCACGTGGCAAGTCACTCCTCCACTCTCATTTACTCTGTCATCACTCATTCCGGGAAATAGCATAACCCTAAAAATTAACCCCTCGAATTTTGACATACAAACCCACACCCTGACAGCAAAGGAAATAAAAAAGAAGTAGTTAGTGTTTTTTCACAACGCGAACTCCACTCGGTCCATCTTCTATCATATATCCCATTTCTTCAATTTGTTTTCGGATGCTATCTGACTGGCTAAACTTTTTATTATTTCGAAGAGTATTCCGTTTTTCAACCAGCTTTGTTATCTCAAGGGGAATATCTTCCTCTTTCCATGCAATAAGTCCAAGTCCCAACACCCGGTCAAACTCAACGAGAAGTGCGAGTTTTTCCGCACTCGCCATTTCAGCCTTTGTCATCTCCCAGACAACCCCAAGCGCTTTGGGGATGTTAATATCATCGGACAATGCCTCAATAAACTGCTTTCTAAACGGTTCTCCACCTCCTCCAACACCTCCTCCATCTCGTTCCCAATCACTTCGCTTTATACGTAGCTCTCCTAATGCCTTTTTTGCTCCATCCATGGCCTCCCACGTAAAATTTTGCTTCGAGCGGTAGTGTGATTGAAGAAAAAAATACCGAAGAACAATTGGGTCATACCCATGGTCAATGACTTCAGCAAGAGAAAATCCAGTTCCTTCGGATTTTGCCATTTTTTTGTCATCAACGAGTAAGTGCTCGTTATGAAGCCAATAACTGACAAACTTCACTCCATTTGCCGCCTCACTTTGTGCAATCTCATTGGTATGGTGGACAGGAATATGCTCAACACCCCCAAGATGGATATCTATCGAGTCTCCAAGTAACGCCTTACACATTGCTGAACACTCAATATGCCAACCAGGAAACCCGACGCCATCTCGAACAAGTAGCGATTGAAATGGTGACGGCCAAAACTGTAAAGCATTTGCGTGAACGCCAGCTTTGAAAAACCACAACGCAAAATCAGCAGCATGGATCTTCCTCGGATCCGATACATCCGCTTTTCCTGCCCCCTCTTGAAGCTTGTCCATCTGCTGATGGGAAAGGTTGGTATATGATGCAAATTTCATAACATCAAAATACACAGCCAAATCCGTAGTGTAGGCAAATCCTTTTGAAAGAAGCGTTGCAATAAGATCAATCATCTGTCCAATATATTCAGTCGCGCGAGGCTTGTTGGTCGGCTCAAGAAGATTCAGTGCTTTGGTGTCATGTTCAAAAAGGTCAATGTATTTTTTCGCAATCTCGTCTGGGGTTTTCCCTTCCCTTTTTGCCCCCTTTTCCATCTTGTCCTCTCCGGTATCACTGTCACTCGTCAGGTGCCCGACATCCGTATAATTTCTGACATGTGTAACGTCATACCCCAGATATTCCAGACTTCGCCTGAGAAGATCTCCCATGGTCATACCGCGAAGGTTACCAATATGTTGAGTCCAGTATACTGTCGGCCCGCAGTGATAAAACAATACCTTTCCCGGAGTAATGGAATGAAACTCTTCTTTTTTTCTCGTTAGTGTATTTGATACGTATAACATATAAACAGTGTAACGTTAATCCTGACGGACGTTTTTACTCATCTCTGTTGAACTTTTTCCTTTCACTCCATACAAATCACCGCGGCGTTTCTTTGAACTCATCCGCGGAAGCTCCTGGCTTGCTGACTTTTCCTTCTGCTTTTGTTCCATGATTTTTCTTTGTTCCACTTCCTGTTTCTTTTGCTCGTAGGAGGGCTCCACTGGTCTTCCTGGAGTTGCAAGTTGTTGTAGCGCTGCCCGCGCAATGCTTTTTTTCACCTGTTGGTCATTTGTTTCGTCTAGCTCTCCAAGAGGCCCTTCTGGCTTCTGTTGCTGCGGTTTTTGCCCTTGTTGCCCTTTCTGACTTGTTGTACCAGTCAAACTTTCAACGATTTTCTGACCAATATCAGCAGGCGCCTTCACAACTTCCCGTGCTATATCTTTTCCAATATCCTCAAAGGATCCTAAAATTGGCGGTTTATATGTTCCTTTCATATATCCATCCCTAACTCCATTTTAGCAGTCTTTGTCATTTTATCCATTGTCCAAGGAGGGTCAAACGTAAGTTCAATATCAACAGACGTCACACCGCTTACCTCACCAACTTTTTCCTTTATAAGGCTTTCCATTGTGGAAAATAATGGACAGCCGATCGAAGTGAGAGTCATGACAATCAATACGTTTCCTTTCTTCCCGACAGCAACTTTATATATGAGTCCAAGATCCCACAGGCTTACGTTAATCTCGGGGTCTGGAATGGTTTTCAGAATATCGATAATATCTTTTTTGGTTGCCATAGTATGAATGTATTAATATTGTCTTCTACCTTCGAGTGCCCGTCGCAAAGTAACTTCATCGGCATATTCAATGTCTCCGCCAATGGGAATACCGTGGGCTAGCCGCGTAATGCTTACGCTGTCTCCTATTTGTTTCTGAATATACATCGCTGTTGCCTCTCCCTCCATGGTAGGATTAACTGCAATAATAAGCTCCTTAATCTTCGGCGTCTGTTGCCCAATACGTTTCAATAAATCAGAAATATATATCTCATCCGGACCGATATTATTAAGCGGATCTATGATCCCATGAAGCACATGATACACACCAATAAATGCACGGGTCTTTTCAATGGAAAGCACATCCGTCGGCTGTTCAACAAGGCAGATAATTGAATGGTCTCGTCTTGGATCACTGCAAATTTGGCACGGTGAACTTTCTGTCACGTTTTTACACATATCACAAAGAACAGTATTTAACTTCAGGGCTTTGACATGATCTGCAAACAGGTCTAAATCGGATTGCGGCATGTGAAGCAGATAAAATGCAAGTCGTTGTGCAGTCTTTGGCCCAATTCCAGGAAGCCGTTCAAACGATTCAATAACATGGGTGACTGCTTTTGGAAGTATATTCATGGCTTCCATTCCCCCATAAGCGCCTTTTCAAGCAAAGGCTCAATCGAAACAATCTCCGTTCCTTTTGGCAGATATTGAGAATCCCGCGGAATGGAATTTGTCACAATAAGCCGATCAATAGAAGACTCCTCAAGTATTTGTTTTGCATCTCCTGCAAACACCGCATGCACAGCAAAAACAATCACTTTCTTACATCCATGTGTTTTAAGAAGTACCACAGCTTTAGCAATTGTGGAACCTGTTGAAATGATGTCATCGACAATGATCGCTGTTTTCCCATCAACATCGTCCTGCAAATTCAACTCTTCAACCACATCTCCAGCAGTAAGCGAACGCTTCTTGTGAAGCACAACAAGTGGGACATGAAGAAGCTCTGCTGCACGTTTTGCCCGCTCAGCGCTCCCTTGGTCCGGCGAAACCACGATCGTATTTGCATCACAGGAAATAAGAGGAGAGAGAAGTGACAACGCAGAAATATGACGAACGGGTATGGTAAAAAATGAAAGCGCTGATTCGTTGTGCAAATCAAATGTCATGATCCTGTCAACGCCTGATGTTGAAAGAATCCTTGATACCACTTCAGCAGATCGGGATTCCCCTTCCCGATGCACCTTACTCTGCCTGACGTACGGCATGTAGGGAATAATTGCAGTTATTGAAGAAGCGCCTTTCCGTTTCATTGCGTCAATCGTAAGCACCCATTCCAAGATAATGTCAGATGGCACAGGATACATGGAGGCAACATATACAACATTCTTTCCCTGTATGTCATGTTCGACAAACGGCCGTATTTCTCCATCAGCAAATCTGGTTATTGTAACAGGAAGAAACGGAAACGGAATTCCGTAAACATTTGTGTTGGCAATGACAATTGTATCCATACTCTCTATGTTATACCTTTTTATACGAAAGAAGCGCCTTTTTCAAAATCTCTATAGATCGTTTAAGTGCCTTTGTGTTAAGAACATACGCAATGCGTACTTCATTTTTTCCTCTCCCAGGAGTTCCGTAAAAACCTGAAGCTGGCGCAATCATGACTGTTTCATTGTTATCGCGAAATGTCGTAAGAAGATATTTTGCAAAATCCTCGCTGTCACCAACCGGAAGTCCAACAATTGCATAAAATGCACCCTCTGGCTTCGGAATGGTCACTCCAGGAATTGTTTTCAACCCCTCATATAGAACGTTTCTCCGTTTTTCATATTCTTCTTGAACCTCTTTGATATACTCACCTGGCACTTCAATTAGCTTGCTTGCCATCATCTGATCAACAAAACCGCTTGAAAGGCGGCCCTGACCAATCCGAAGCACTCCTTGCATGAGATCTGTATTTAAACTGACGAGCATCCCAAGACGTGCTCCACAAAGACTGTATCTTTTGGAGAGACTATCAAGAACAATAGCTTGACTCGGAATATCTTGCATGTAATCGAATAATGACACGTGTCGCATGCCGTCATATACAAATTCCCGATATACCTCATCTGAGAGTAAAAATAAACCGTATTCTTTGACAATCTCAACCAGCATGTCCATCTCGTTCTTAGAATAAATGGTACCTGTCGGATTATTCGGCGTACAAACGAGGATTGCCTTTGTCTTTGGAGTAATGTGTTTCTTAATAATCTCCTTTGTCGGCAGATGAAATCCGCTTTCAATGGTTGTTGCAACAGGGACAAGCTTCACACCATGAATAGCTGCATAGGAATTGTAATTTGCGTAAAACGGTTCAAATACCAACACTTCTTCTCCCGGGCCTGCAACTCCAAAAAGCGCCATGGAAATTGCCTCTGATCCGCCTGTTGTTATCTGAATATTTTTAGAAGTTATATACGGGTACCCGCAGTTTTTGTAGTACTGATTAATTGCCTCGATAAAAACTGGCTCTCCCTGGGACTGGCTATAGGCAATGGGATTGGTATCCCACCTGCGAAGGACATCAAGCATCACCTCTGGAGTTTTGATATCCGGATCGCCGATGTTTAGGTGATACACGCAAATTCCTTGTTTTTTCGCCTCCTGGGCATATGGCACAAGTTTTCTAATCGGAGAAGCTGGAACATGTGCAAGCCTGTCAGATAATACCGCAGTTGGCATAAGAATTATTGCATCATCTTTGTTATCTCATTCATCTGCCCCGCTGCTGCCTGCTGAGATTGTTTGATGACGTTATTAATAGCGCGCCTTGCTGACTCATTTTGAACTCCTGCGATGGATATGGTCTGCACCTCCTGGTTACCGTTCATTGTTATTTCTATATCGCCCTCACGAACCGTAAATGACATGGCACCTAATTTCTTTTGCAATTCCATTGCAATTTTTGCCATCTTCGTCATATCACCGCCGGATTTGAGCATATCTCCGACACCACCTAATGCTTTTAACGGATTAAACATACATATACTCCTTTATGGTTTAGGACTTAATACGATTTCAATAGTCAATTTTACCCCAAACAGTTTTTTGAAAACTACGGATAGGATATCACGAACCTTGATCTCAGACAACCGTTCCTTATGGAACACATATTGTGTTTCAATGGTCAAAATATTTCCTGATACCGCCTTCGGATGAGCAGATCGCAACACTCCAGCAATGGAATGGTTATACGGCTTAACAGCCTCAATGACGTCTTTCCAATTTTCAACAAGCTTTTCAATAGATACCATATCGGTATCTGTTTCTGCTTTGTTGTCAGTTGCAACCAATTGCTCCTCTTTTTTTTCAATTTTCTTCTCACCTGCCCATTCAACAGCTTTCTGTATAGTTGATTCAACGTTCTTCTTGGGAACCTGAACTGTTGCAACAGAGTCACTCTCACAATATTCCATGACTGCAAGTTCAAGCGGAAGTTCTGTTATTGGAGACTGTTTCATCTGTCCAAACGCCAACATAACAAGACCCATAAACCTCCGACAGGATACGTTTTCCCAGCTAACGACTCCACCTCCGAATTGACGAAGAAGGATCTGTTGGCTGTCTTTGAGAATATCCACCATGAACTGTTTAATATCCTTCCCATTTGCAACCAGTTCACCAATTATCGCAAGCGCCTGATTCTGATTCTTTTTAACAAGCGCTTGAATGAATTGTTCCCGAAGGAAAACATCACTAGTTGCAAGCATGTCAGTAACCGCCACAAGTGATATTTTTTTTGTTGAAAAACTCACCTGTTCCAGAAGTTTCACCGCATCCCGAAAGGCACCGTCAGCAATACTTGCAATAAATGCGAGTGCATCCCTATCAACATCGATACGTTCTTTTTCAACAATTTTAGCTAATGCAGCCAAGAGTTCCTCTTGGCTTGCTTTCTGGAAGACTATCTGGATACAGCGCGATCTGATGGTTGCAGGGACTTTCCCGACATCGGTTGTTGCAAGAATAAACACCGCGTGCTTTGGCGGCTCCTCAAGGGTTTTGAGAAGTGCGTTGAATGCCTCTGTGGTCAACATGTGCACTTCATCAATAATGTATATTTTATATTCACCAGCAACAGGAGTTAGAGCGATGCGGTCGCGAAGCTCACGGATTTCGTCAATTCCGCGATTGCTTGCCGCGTCAAGCTCAAGTATATCCATGTGTGTCCCCCGTGTAATGGTTGTACAGGAATCACACGACCCGCACGGACCTGTTTTTTTGGAAAATTTTGTACAGGTATACAGTTTTGCAATTATTCTTGCTGTTGTTGTTTTTCCTGCGCCTTTAGGGCCAGTCAAAAGATACGCATGGGGAAGCTCCGAACGGTCCTTCTGAAGAAGTGACAACACCTGTTCCCGGACGTGTTTATTGTCTATTTCAGAAATGACCTGTGGACGATACGTTCTATAGAAAGACATACGTTAATACCCAATAATACCATACTTACTCAGGGTGATGAATACCAAGTAAATGATCTATCCCATGAAGAATAAGTAATATGATTTGATCATCAACGAGCTTATTTTCTTCCATTGCTTCATTTCTTGCTTGAGGATACGACACGACAATATCACCAAGTCGGATAAGGTTATCCGGCGGATCAACAAACGGTACAGGATTAGGCTGTAAGGGGTCATTATGCGGAAAAGACAAAACATCTGTCGGATAATCTTTTCCACGGTATGTTTTATTTAGCTCATGAATTTGACGGTCCCCAACAATAGTAACACTTACTTCCGCGTCTGATTCTATTTTCGGAGTGAGATAGGAAGTAATGGCAGCTTTGATTTTCTTCCTGTCTACCGGATAATGTGACTCCGTCTGAAATAGTATGGATATCATACGTATTTACTTCGCTATCAGCTCCCGAAGTATCGCTGACACTCTCCCTCCGTCAGCTTTCCCTGCAACAACTACCATTGCCTGTTTCATAAGAAGTCCAAAATTTGGCTCACCTGATGCTGCAACTGGTGCCAGTAGTTTTCTAAGATCTTCATCAGATATCTCTTTTGGAAGAAACGCTTCCAAAATAGCCAGTTCTCCCTGTTCTTTGGAAACAAGCTCGGATCTTCCTGCATTTGTAAACGCCTCAACGGATTCCTTATGCGTCTTAACCTGTTTTTTTATCACATCCATAACATCCGTATCCTTCATTGCAGATTCCCCTGCTGCGCCGTACTTATCAATTGCATGATTTCGGATAGCGGCAAGCAAAAACCGCAATGTATCCACGCGCACATGATCGCCTTTTTTCATTGAGGTCAACACATCTGCTTTTAGATTATCAAGTAGCATACAAATTCCTCCTTACATCGAACGATTCGGGTGTCGAAGTCGTCGCGCGAGTTCCCGTTTCTTTTCTTTCTTGATTTCAGCGGGCTTCTGGTAAAATTCCCGTTTTTTTAAATCCTGAAGAATGCCTTCAGTGAGAACTTTACGGGTAAATTTACGAATAAGTGAATCAGAATTATCTCCTGGTTGTGCTTTTACAAACACCATATAAATGAAAACACCCCCTTATCCCATTACTTTTTTTATTTTTTCAGCAATTTCCGTCAACGGTTCTTTTCCGTTTGTTTCTACTATGGATTGTATCACACCGCCGCCATCATCCGGAAATCGCGGCAACACGTGGATATGCAGGTGATGGACACCTTGTTCTTCTTTGTGGTTTACCCCGAGGGTAAATACTTCTGTCTTGAAAGATACAATCAAGGCACGAACCACCTTTTGCACAGTCTCCATGAGGTGAGAAAGCTCTTTGGGGGAATAATCAAGTATTGTCCACCCGTGTTTTTTTAAAATAACAACAACATGGCCAGGTGTGGAAGGAAAGATATCCAAAAATGCGCGGGCTTGCTCATCTTCATACACCGTATATGAAGGAACTTCATTCCGGACAATCTGACAAAAAAGACAGTTATCCATATATTTTTTTCACAAGCTCAATCATTTCATGAACAGACATTTTCGACGGTTTCATATCCGGATTCTTTGTGCTTCCGTTTAAAAGCATATGAAGACTTGCGTGTAAAAACCACGTCGCATCAGGATCCTGTTTTTTCACTTCTTCATACAAAGCTGTCAAATCAATATCATCCCGTGGAACGGATTTAATCTGTATACTCCCCACCTTCGGGTCTTTCCGAATAACAATGACGTATCCAGTTTTTTGCCCCACGTGCACCACTTCCCGATTGACAGTCTCAATCCCAAATGATTTACCGAATTTTGTGGTAAATTCCACTGCCTTATCCTTAATTTCCTTTTCTGCCCACACTTTATTCTGAAACATCTTATAGGCTGCATCCAGACAATCCATTACCCGATCAATCATACCAAGCGGATTATTCACCATAGTCATTTGAAACCCATCGATGATTGACCCCAATGATAAATCCCAAACATCAGACGTCGGATTGGGAAAAAATGCTTCCCGGAAATGATCAACATCGTTAATCACTCGAAGCATGCGTTCCAATGCCTCGTCATGCTTATCAAGTGACGCATACACTTTAAGCGCTGCACACGTGTCATCATTTGTCTGATGATGATCGAATTTACCAAACCCTGTATCCACATGTAACACATCCGAATCCCCATCAGGAGAGGTATCGTGAAGGGTCTTGCCAGCTGCTACAAACACAATGGCTGCTTCTTTCCACTCAGGCAAAAAAGTCTTCACAAGCCAAATAGCAGTAATGGCGTCTAAATCCGGCGCAAAATGGGTCACAATCGTCTTCATACCACTAAGTATACAAAAAAATATGCTATACTTCACCCACCAAGTACGGACAACGCCTAAAAGCAGGCAGATATATCGTCTATACGCGGAATATCGCCCATTCAAAACAAACCAATAAACTGGAAGCTTTCAGATAATGATGGAGGTCACATGGAACTTAATCAAGTAGCGACACTCGTTACAAAATTAGGTAAATTTTCGCTTGGCGAACAGCAAATAATTTCGTTTGATGAAGCGCTCACTCCGAAAAATATCAACAGCATTAAAACGCTTATGAGACAACACTTCATGTTTTTTACCATCAGACGAAAAAAACTCATGCCAATGGCGGAGTACCTATTCACTCGAATCGAGTAACTATTAATACATTCGACCAGTTTGTTTTGTTTTGGGCACGCCCTTCGAGAAATTGGTGGAAACACTGAAATCTTATATTCGAAGGGCTTTATTTTTTCCCAAATGCTTTTGGAAGAATAACATCACGGATATTGGGGTATGTCTGAAGATTTTTCAAATCACCTATTCCCACCCACCGCATTTCCTGATACTCCCTTTTTGAAAATACAGGATTAAACAAAGGCACCATAATCACATACACAAAATCCATATGGATATGTGAAGCTGTATCATTGTGTGTTGGTATTGGCTCTTCAAATATATAGTCAGGTATTGGAAGCGACACAACGCGTTCGTCAAGAATTCTTATGTTCGGAAGATACGAAGTGACATCAAAACCAGTCTCTTCTTTCACCTCTCGAACTAACCCCTCGAGCGGATTTTCGTTTTCCTCCTGGTGTCCACCAGGTGGCAACCACATCTGAAGTTTTGTATGAAGCCCTAATAAGACACTACGCGGTTTTGTGTTGGTGACCAATACAGCAGTTGACGTGTAGTGCTTAACCATACGGAAAGAATCAATAACTTTGGCCAAATATCCAGCGGTGCATTGCGGGTTTCCCACAATGGACACATACGCCTTTTTCCTCTTTCGCATCTAAAGGCAGACACCGGGTCGTTGCTTTTGTCTCTTCTTTAATTTGCTTTTCGCAAGCTGCGTCCTCACACCAAAGGGCGTGGATAAATCCCTTTGTTGTATTCATACACGTTTTAAATTCTTCATAGGAGTCAACATGATGTGTATTTTGTTCCAAAAATGATTTTTGTTTGTCAAATAATCGTTTTTGCATCGCAAGTAATATATCCTGCATCTGCATAACAGAGTCGTTCCACTTCATCTCTTGCTTCTCATGTGTGTCTCGAAGCGCAATGGTCACCATGTCACGTGACACTTCCTTATCTCCGATTTCCAATCTCACTGGAACACCTTTCATTTCCCAAGTATTGCATTTCCGACCCATACTACTATCTGATGAGTCCACAATAACCCGGATGCCAATTTCCAATAAAGCCGACTGAATGCGTGCTACATACGCCTCAAGTGTTTTGTTTTCACTAAAACCGGATTTTGTAATTGGGACAATCACCACCTGATACGGCGCCATCTTTGGAGGAAGGATTAGCCCATCATCGTCCCCATGGGTCAAAAAAAGACCGCCAAGTGCTCGTGTGGAAAGTCCCCACGATGTCTGCCACACAGCCTCCCGTTTTCCTTCTTTGTTTGTAAACTGGATATCAAAGACCTTTGAAAAGTTCTGTCCCAAGTCATGAGACGTAGCTGCTTGCAGAGATTTCCCGTCCGGCATCAAGGCTTCAACAGTAAGGGAAAATGCAGCACCGGCAAATTGTTCCGTGGTGCTTTTCCTTCCCAGGGTCACAGGCATAGCATAATAGTCTTCAAATACTTGTCTGTACCATTCATGTGCTTTTTTGGCAAACGCAATTGACTCATCATGTGTTGCATGAGCTGTATGGCCCTCTTGCCACAGAAATTCGGTTGTTCGTAAAAATAAATAGGTCCGTTTTTCCCATCGGACGACATTACACCACTGGTTAAGAAGTAGCGGCACATCCCTGTGACTTTGAATCCATTTTGCAAACATGGAATACATAATCGTTTCCGATGTTGGCCGGACTACTAATGGCTCAGCAAGTTTTTCCCCTCCTCCATGAGTGACAACTGCCAACTCCGGAGAAAATCCTTCCACATGTGTTTTTTCTTTGGTTAACAAAGACATCGGAATAAACAGGGGAAAATACGCATTTTGCACTCCAGCCGCCTTGATCATCTTATCGAAAATCTGTTGTGTTGTTTCCCAAAGCGCATAGCCATACGGACGGATAATCATCGTTCCCTTTACCGGACCGTAATCTGCTAGTTCTGCCTTAAGTATAATATCGTTGTACCACTCCGAAATATTATCTGATTTTTTCTTGATTTCTTTTTTATCAAATGCCATATATAGGTATTATACACAAACGTACGTAGGGAAAAAATGGAACTTTTCTTATCTTGCCTCTAATCTGAATTCAACTTTTCTGCTTCTTGATAGATTCCGATACAGTGTTACAAAATTCCCGCTAGGAATCACATGTTCCTCTTCTCCTGTTTCGTAGGAGAATCCTTCAATTAAGCTTGTTGCAACAACAGCTGTTCCATCCATGGTAAATCCCCGCATTGTTTTCCCCGGGGTTAAGGAACGATTTCGTACATACCGTTCCTTTGTCTCGTCATACCGGCTTACTTCAATTGTCATATCGCGCTAGTATACGACGAAATGCAGAAAAAATCATCCGCGGACGATCCGTAGGATATCGTTCACCGTTATAAGAAGAAGAAGTCCCAAAAGAAACATCATGCCAATCTGATGGATCATACGTTCAAGTTGCGGCCGCGCTTTTTTTCCTAACTTCTCGAGAATGACAAACAAGATCCGTCCCCCATCAAGTGCTGGAAACGGCAACACATTGAGTATTGCTAAATTCAATGACAATATGCTGACAATCTCAAGTACTGCTTCCCATCCATATTTCATAGAATCACCGACCACTTTTGCGATACCAACCGGTCCTGAAACTTCCTCTGACTTGACGGTTTTACCGGTAACCAGTCGAACAAGCAAGTCACCCATAGACCAAAGCATCTGGTATGCACGCTGGAATGTCACTTCAACAGACTTCCATGGAATTTCCCGAAGAGGATACACATGACGTTCATAATTATTAAGAAGTAATCCTAGCGCTCCTTGTCCAGCTGGCGGATTAACCCGGGGAATCATGGAAAGCGTCAGCATCTTACCGCTTCTTTCAATTGTAAAAACAACGGTCTGGCCCTTGTGCATGTTTACTGTCCCCACAACCTTCTTAGGCTTTGTCGGTCGTATTTCCTCTTTCTTCCCGTTTGTTGTAACAGTAATAATTTTGATGACATCTCCTTTGAGAAGCCCTGCTTTTTCAGCGGGACTTTCCAAAACAACTTTTTCCACCCGCACACGGTCTGTCGGCTCAATAATACCCCGGGATAAAAGAAACCCGGTTATGCCAATAGCAAGAACAAAATTCATGGTAACGCCAGCAAGAAGTATGGCAATACGTTCCTTTTTGGATTTTGCCCAAAAATAGTGACTTCTGGACTCTTTGGATTTCACCCCGTGTTTCTCGCGATCTATGTCTTCAGCATCTTCCCCAGCAAGCTTCACAAATCCACCGATGGGAAGAGCGTTTACCGAATAGATAGTTCCATGAATTTTTTTCCCAAATAACCGTGGTGGAAGACCAAATCCAAACTCCTCAACATGCACTCCAAAAAGTCGGGCGACCGTAAAATGACCGAGTTCATGGACAAATACAAGGATACTGAGAATGAGGATAAATACAGTAATAGTGAGCAGCATAATAACAATATACGAATTACACTTGCAGTAATTCCTGTTCTTTGCGATCTCCAATCCCGTCAATTTCGCCAATCATCTCGTCGGTAATCTCCTGCACTTTCTTTTCCCCAACTTTTTCCTGATCTTCAGAAATAATATTATCCCCAAGTTCCCGTTTCAGGTCTTTCATTGCTTCCTGACGAACCTGCCTGATCATAATCCTTCCACCCTCAAGCTTCGTATGTGCAAGCTTAATATATTCTTCCCTCTGCTCCTGACTCATCAGAGGAACGGTAATACGAAGCACATCACCATCGGAAACTGGGTTTAAATTCGCGCTTCCTGCCTGGATGCCTTTGATCAAATCTTCCCGTGTTGTCGGGTCATAGGGCGTAATGACAATAGTTTTGGCATCAGGAACTCCAATTGTTGCCATTTCCATCACGCGAAGTTTCTGCGTTCCTTCATATGCCGTAATAACAATGTTTTCAACAAGAGATGATGTGGCACGGCCTGAACGGATGGAAGATAAATCCGTACGAGTCACTTCAATCGCTTTTCTCATTTTTTCTTTGGTTTGGGAAAGAATGATGTCTATCATAGTGACCTTATACTACGGGAAATTGCAATGGGGAGTCAAGAAGAATAAATAATAAAATCCTCCGAAACAAATAGCCACTCAACTGGTGTCGACACAACTCATGTCAGTTGAATATGCCATACGGTTCGGAGGAAGTCTAGGTGCGGAAAATACAATACGAGTTATTCTGCGTACAAATATCCTGGCATAATGCGAGGATCAGCTATTATTTCAACTATAGGCTTACACACCGAGCTGCATGCGAGTAAACTTGGCAATCGTAATATTTTCCCCGATTTTAGCAATCGTAAGTTTCACAAGATCCTGCATGCTCATTTTCGCATCGCGTATATATGGACTTTTTAGAAGATCTTCTACGTTTTTCGGTTCCATGGCCGCTATCTGAAGGGCAAGTTCATGTGCCAGCTTTTTGAATTCTTCATTCCGTGCCACAAAATCCGTTTCGCACCGAAGCTCAACAAGCACCCCGACTTTGCCGTTTGCATGGACGTAGGATTCAATAATGCCCATTGCTGTTTCCCTATCTTCTTTTTTCGACGCCTTCTCAACTCCACGCTCAACAAGAAGTTTCTTTGCCTTCTCGTAATCACCCTTGGCATCTTCAAGGGCTTGTCTACAATCAGACACGCCTGCCTGGGTTTCACCCCGTAGTTTTTTAATTAAATCTAATGCAATAGTCATAAATACTCCTCTCACTATATATTATTTCTTTTCTTCCTTTTTTGCACCAGGTTCTGTAGAACGGATCTTTGTTTTACTCAACCGTTCTTCCTCTCTCTTAATTTCTTCAAGAACGTCACCTTTTTTTGCTGGTTCTTTTTTGGCTGCCTCTTTGGCTTTTTGCTTCTCAACATCCTCAGCAATCTTTGTAGCTGTTGCTTTTCCCTCTTCATATGCTGCAGCTATTGCTTTGGTGATGATCGTAATTGAACCAACCGCATCATCATTTGCTGGAATTACATGTGTTACGCCTGTTGGGTCTGAATTGGTATCAACAATGGCAATAATGGGAATTCCACAGCGAAGCCCTTCACGGACCGCTGAGATTTCTTTTTTCACATCCACAATAAACAGTGCCTGTGGAGGCACATTCATCGTAAGCACTCCACCATAAAATACCTTGAGTCTGCTTAAATACCGGGAAAGTTTCATTTGTTCGTGCTTCGGAAACTTTTTCCATGCCCCACTCACTTCCTCATCAGTCAATCTATTTATTTTTTGGATATTTTTATGGATACCGTCCCAATTGGTCAAAAATCCACCAATCCAACGTTCGGTCATATACGGAGTCTTTACGCGAAGCGCTTCTTCTTTGACAATCCCCTTTGCCTGCCGTTTAGTTGCGACAAATAAAAGCTCGCTTCCTCCTGCGACCAATTCTTTGACAAATGCAACTGCTTCGTCAAGGCCAATTTTGGTCTTTGCTAGGTCAATAATATGAATGCCGTCTTTTTTGGTATAGATAAACTGAGATGCCTTTGGGTGCCACCTTTCAGATTTATGGCCGAAATGGCAACCTGCTTCAAGTAGATCCTGTAACGTTATATCTTTCATACAACTCCTTTTTTAACAAAAAAGCACCAATACGCTGGTGCTTTATAAAATAAAAACAATCGCGTATCTTCTTAAATCCTCCGCTTGCCAACCAGTCTTATGACTAGAGAAGACACATATTGCAAGCGTGTGTAATAGGTGTAAGTATACATGAAACCATCATGATATTCAAGGAGTGTGCCTTGGGCCCAGCAATACCCGTACGTTTTCTTTTTTGAAATCGTTTAGATAATGTGTTTTTCCGTAAGGCTGTGGATGATCTTTTCATGAATATCCTCTTTGGACAGAAGTATTCCTTGGGCGTTCACACAATCAATTTTTATCCAATTCTTTCTTTCTTGAGCAAGCCTCAGGTACATCGATTCAGATTCAATTCTGTGCTTTATATCTTTTTCCGCAATATCTAGCTTCCCGCTTGAATATTTGCGATTAGATTTTTCTACCGTCAATTCATACCCAATTTTCCACGGTACATAAAGATATATAACAATATCTTCTCTGGGAATTTTATGCACTTTATACTCCATCTCATCAAGCCATGAAATGAACTCCTTACGTTTCACCTCAGGTAATTTTGCAGCCTGATGTGCCATTGAAGATGTGGCATACCGATTAGACAGGAGTATCCCCCCATGCGTCAAACACTCGTCCATCTCCTCTTTTGCCGACGCTCGGTCCAAAGCATACGCAAGAGCTGCTAAATAAGGGGAAACTGCATCAAGTGAGCCAAATTCACCAGTCAGAAATCGACCGACAACTTGTCCATGAAACGAACTGTAATACCTGGGGAAATCCATATATTTAACCATTTTTCCATGTTTTTCCAGATACGCTTTGAGAAGTGCAGACTGTGTCGCTTTCCCCGACCCATCACCTCCATCAATGACAATGAGTTTTCCTTTTCTTTTTTGGAGCGTCTTTACCTCGTCAAAGAAATGCTTCAGTTTAAGACCGATGTTGTCGTCTTCATAATGTTCAAGGTACAGATGGTCTGACGGATTTCCTGCAATCATGGGAGACAGATTGTTTTCCGCTTCTTTATAAAAAAGCGCGACCACTGGCTTATTATGAACAAGTGCATAGACAATCTCCCCACCTACTCCACTTGATGGACTTGTCACCTCCGCAATCACGCAGTCTGAGGCGTCAATACGGGATTTTTCCCGTTGGAAAATCTCCTCAGCAGTAAGCTTTGCGTCTTCTTTCAAGAGCTCAGGGGAAATAATCTGCTCACCTGAGGAAATAGTATGCTTAAGCTTTTTAATTGCCGAAAGAATGGCTTTATACCGTCTCCATTCTCCATCAACTGAGGTAGCTGCAGTAAAATATACATTCATATAGTTATACTAGCACATGTAATTTCTTTTTCACCTGGGAAATAAGTAAATCCTGGGCCTTTTTAGAACGGACGATGGGTAAATCATCCGTTTGAATAGTCAAGACCGGAATTTCTTTCTGCTCCACAAGCCATTTATGATTCAGCATATCAAGTAGTTCTAAATAGCTTTGCGGAATCTTTTGTTCATACCCCCGACCCCGTGCGTCTATACGTTTCTCCACTTCTTCAACACTCGTATCCAAAAATACAATCAGATTAGGTTTTGGAAATTGCGGCTCAAACGCATGATAGATCTTCTGATACAACTTCCATTCCGCATCATCAATATTCCCAAGCACATGCTGTGCCTTGGCATACGAAAACGCATCCTGTTGAATGGGGGTATCTTGAATAATGGATTTTCTTTCTAAAAGGCTTCGGGTCTCAAGCATCTGAGTAATCTTTTCCATGAGAAAGAATGTCTGCGAATGGAATGCCCACCGCTTCATGTCCGCATAAAACCTGGGAAGAAATGCATTTTCTCCGAAATTTTCCTCAAGCAATTGAAACTTCAGTGCCTTTGCGAGAATGCGGGCGGCGGTTGTTTTCCCACTTCCCATCGTGCCCATGATAGATATATATTGATATTTTTTTTTCTTCACAAGTCTGGTTATATCACCAACAATGGGCAGAAGCTATAAGAGAATCTCTCATATTACAGATAGTTATATGTTCTTGGTGTTGGAGTTGGAGTTGGAGGAATTTTGGTTGGTGTTGGCGTTCGCGCTACAGGCGTTGACGTTGGAACGACTCTGGTGGGAGTTGGACAGACTTTACAAATTCCTCCACTTGTAGTTGGGTTGCAACCACACACGCAATTAAGCATGGCACCTGAACAATACGGTGTTGTTAAAGACGGGCTTCTTGTTGGTGTTCCTGTTCCAGACCTTGGTGTTGGAGTTCGTGTAACAGTAGGTGTTCCAGGCCTTGGTGTTGGAGTTCGTGTAACAGTAGGTGTTCCAGGCCTTGGCGTAGGAGTAACATCAGTAACACTTTTCTTACAACACTCATTTAAGGGACGACTACAAGTACTTCCACAATAAACATTGTTTACAAGGGACATTCCAGCACCTGTACACAAGCCTTCTCCTGCTAATACGCATCTATATGTTGTCGTGATTGCAGCCCTGCTCCTAAAATCCAATCCCCCATTCATCAACGCAAACCCTAAAACAGTGAGGGTTAGTATGGTGAAAGCGATTCCGAGAACAAGTGTGAACGGTTTTGAGTGATTTGATGAAGAATATATCATAAATAATTTATCTATAACCATTTAATTCTATCTTTTAACTCTTGTCAAGGATATTTGACAATATCTTCTTTGTTTTCGTATAGTTATCAAATGTGTGGAATCTTCGGTTACATCGGAAAACGGACAGATGCAAGTACCGTTGTATTTGAAGGTATCAAAACACTTGAATACCGAGGATATGACAGTTGGGGCGTAGCTGCAATCTCAAAAAATTCCATCTTTGTCCAGAAACAGGTTGGGAAAATAAAAGAAGCAAAACTTCAAAGTCCCCCATTAAGCTCCCTTGCCATTGCCCATACGCGATGGGCCACACACGGAGGAGTGACAAAGGAAAATGCACACCCGCACTTGGATTGTACAAAACAAATCGCCCTCATCCATAACGGCATCATTGAAAATTATGATACGCTGAAGAAACGACTTTCAAAATCCCACACCTTCATCTCGGAAACAGATAGCGAAGTTGCTGTCCACATGATTGAAGAACTAATGAAAACGCTTCCTTTCTCTGAAGCAGTGCGTCAAGCATTTCTTGCATGTACTGGTTCCAATGCGTTTGTTGCTATCCACACCAAATCACAGGAAATCGTTTCCATCCGAAACGGATCGCCACTTGTCGTAGGATACAGTGACAACGAACAATTTATAGCAAGTGACGCGGCAGGGCTTCTTCCTTACACCAAACGTGTCCATTTTCTTGAAGATAATGAGATGGCAATCCTCACTAGTACGAATACAGACATCATCAATATAGAGTCAAATACAAAAAAAAACGTAATCCCAACAGTTCTCACTTGGACTCAAACTGCTGCAACAAAATCCGGATTTGATACTTTCATGGAAAAAGAAATATCAGAACAACCCGAAATAATCCAGAAAATCGCAAATGACCAAACCAACATAACGAGTCTCGCGATAGCAATCAAAAAAGCACGTGGCACCTATTTCATCGGTTGCGGAAGCGCATATTATGCATGTCTTTCTGGTACGTACCTGTTTTCAACCATTGCCAAACGGCATATCAACGCAACAGTCGCAAGTGAATTCACATTCCAGGAAGACTTCATCAAAGATACGTCCCTTGTCATCGCACTTTCCCAATCAGGGGAAACCATGGACATCATTGATGCAGTAAAACGAGCTAAAGAAAAAGGGGCGACAATCGGAAGCATTGTTAATGTTGAAGGATCAACACTCTCACGAATTTCCGACCTTACCATCCCCTGCGGTGCAGGGCCTGAAATATCAGTTGCTTCAACCAAAGATCTCGTAGCGAAACTCTCCCATCTCATTTCGCTCTCCTACTGTCTCGCTGACAAACAAAAAGAAGGGGAAGTCAGCCTTTCAGGGGCTGCGCTTGAGACACGAAGAATAATTGCAAAGAAAAATACGATTTCAGATATCGCTTCACGTCTCTTGAAAAAGGAACACATATTTATCGTCGGCCGAGGACTTTCATATCCAGCAGCTCTTGAGATTGCCATGAAAATTAAGGAGATCAGTTATATACACGCAGAAGGACTTGCAGCAGGAGAACTGAAACATGGGACACTCGCACTTGTTGAAAAAGGCACGCCCTGCATCGTTATTGCACCAAATGATGAAACGCATGGCGCTAATATCGCAGCAGCAATGGAGCTGAAAGCCAGGGGAGCAATCATCATCGGTCTTGCGTCAGAAAATCATGAAGTATTTGATCACTATATCGAAGTCAAAGACTGCGGACCCGCAACTATCATACCAACTATTGTCGTGGGACAACTCCTCGCTCTTGCGATTACAAAAGGGAAAGGATTGGACCCAGATAAACCAAGAAATCTTGCCAAAAGTGTGACAGTAAAATAATTAACCCGTATGAACAACAACCTCACCCTTAGGGATATCAGCACCTCTACTCTCTTCTGAATCAACAATAAGGTCTGATGGAGACTCACCTTCCGCAAGTGTTACCCGTTTAATTTCACCAGATTGAGCTAACAATGTATTAACTTTATTTGCTGGTGTTGTTCCTGGAAGAAATAGGTCTGTATCTCCTGCAAACGAATCGTTGATTCCATTGGCGAGATTCACGGTTATACGTCCAACTATAGATAATTTTGTACCATTTGAAAATTCAACTACTGGTGGCATACTTTCCTCCTTTTTTGACAGGACCATGATTATACGTCTTTTTTGCCTGAAGTCAAATTATCCTTTACTGACGCGCTCTTCGCTAATTTTACTTGCAAGCGGCGCATCCTGATGCTTGTACTTTGCATTTTTTCGCTTCAAATAGGGCTCATCAACGGGACTGGACAATTCTTCAAAGGTAAATGAGCAAATCCGCATGCCTGCGTACAAAGCTACAGGCATACGCCCCAGGTTTCCCAGCTCCAATACCGCAACCCCATGCCACCCGGGATCAAATACGGACGCTGTCGAATGGACAACAATCCCGAGCCTTCCGAGGCTAGACCTTCCCTCAAGACGAGCAAGTAAATTATCTGGGATTGTCATTGTTTCCATGGTGGTTGCAAGCACAAAATCACCAGGCTGCAATATAAATGGCTCGCCACTTGCTACGGAGATTTCTGTCATTAAATCTTCAGTCGGACACGGATTTTGGGGGTCAATAAGGGCAATTTTACTGTGGTTAAACACACGGAATTTCTTTCCAAGCCGGAGGTCAATCGAACACGAACCAAGTTGAACAGATAGATCTGGGGACGGATCAATGACAATCCGTTTTTCTTTCAATGCCTTTTTGATATCCCGGTCGGATAAAATCATGGGTGCGCGCTCATGGAGTCGGACCATGCACCTCTTTCTTATCAGGAAAGCGTTCTACCGATGAACTAAGCGCGCGGTATAATTGTCCAATTATCTAATATTTAACCTAAAGTATCAATAACAATGAGGCGCGGAAGGGAATCGAACCCTTGCGTAGAAGTTTTGCAGACTCCCGCGTTTCCACTTCGCCACCGCGCCTGAATACTCCCCTATTGTATCATCTCACTCTAGATATTTCTTCTACTCTATGGATAAGTATCAAACAATTTCATATGATGGTAGGTGTCATATGAAAAATGTTTTCCCACAGACCTTACGACAAAATTTCTTCATTGTATGCATTTCGTCGACACAGTTTTCTTTATAACTTTTTATGGCGAGCTTATATTATTATTTTTCATCTAAAATATAGAATAACTTTCTCATCCTCACAAGACAGAGCCAACACAAAAAATCCCGCAAACTTATTGCGGGATTGTATCTACTTGATGCTCTAAATGGTGACAGGAACATGGGTTTTGAGAGAACTATTCCGCTCGAGGAATAGTTTTAATACAATACGCGTTCTCTCGAAACGCGTGTCAAAACCTATCGAAACTCATCATGTATTGGACCAATAAATTGGACATGCATGCTTTGCATCTTCGGTTTTTTAATTAGAAAGGAGGTGATCCATCCCCAGCTTCGGCTAGGGATACCTTGTTACGACTTAGTCCCCATCGCTGAATTCGGCTTAGCTCCCCTTGCGGGGCTCTTCGGCCGCCTCCAACTTTGTTGGCTTGACGGGCGGTGTGTACAAGACCCGAGAACGTATTCACCGCGACCTTCTGATTCGCGATTACTACCGATTCCGACTTCATGAGGTCGGGTTGCAGACCTCAATCTGAACTGAGGCGAAATTTAGTGGGGATTTGCTTAACGTTACCGTCTAGCGTCCCATTGTTATTCGCCATTGTAGGGTGTGTGTTACCCAAGTTATAAGCGCCGTGCTGACTTGACGTCGTCCGTTCCTTCCTCCCTGGAAAAAACCAGGGCAGTCTCCGATGACACTTGTAACATCGGATACGGGTTGCGCTCGTTCTCCAACTTAATGGAACACCCCACGGCACGAGCTGACGACAGCCATGCAGCAGCTGTGCTACCATCCTTGCGGATAGCCCACTGTTTCCAGCGGGTTAAAACGGTAGCATGTCAAAACTTGGTAAGGTTTTTCGCTTTGTCTCGAATTGAACCACACGCTCCACCGGTTGTGCGGGTCCCCGTCAATTCCTTTGAGTTTTAATCTTGCGATCGTACTCCCCAGGCGGCCTGCTTAACGCGTTAGCTTACGTCGCCCCACTTACGCGGGGTAACTAGCAGGCATGCGTTTAGGGCTAGAAATACGCAGGTCTCTAATCTGCTTCTCTCCTCTAGCTTTCGTGTCTCAGTGTCAGGAATGACCCAGAAAGGTGCCTTCGCCTTTGGTGTTCCTCATGATCTCAACGCATTTCACTGCTCCACCATGAGTTCCCCTTTCCTCTCTCACCCTCGAGTATACCCATCTCGCACCCAACGCCGAGGTTAAGCCTCGGGCTTTCAAGTGCGATGCGGTCTACCACCTACACGACTCTTTACGCCCAGTGAATCCGGATAACGCTTGCACCCTACGTATTACCGCGACTGCTGGCACGTAGTTTGTAGGTGCTTATTCTTATAGCCTCGACGGCCATATAAAAGAGGTTTACATACCGAAATACTTCATCCCTCACGCGGTGTCGCTCGGTCAGGCTTTCGCCCATTGCCGAAGATTCCCAGTTGCTGCCATCCGTAGATGTATGGCCCGTGTCTCAGTGCCATTGTGGGGGGTCGTGCTCTCACACCCCCTACCCGTCGTCGCCTTGGTAGGCCATTACCCTACCAACTAGCTGATGGGAACAGGGCCGTTCCAGAACCGTCTTGCGACTTTAATCTTGCGATCACATACCGTATTACCCCGTCTTTCGACGAGCTATGCGATAGTTCTGGGTGCGTTCCCTGCTTATACTCACCCGTCCGCCACTGATTGACAGATTTCTTGCGAAACCCATCTCTCCGTTCGACTTGCATGCTTAAGGCACACCGCCAGCGTTCATCCTGAGCCAGGATCAAACTCTCAAAAAAATTTCCTATCACCATTTAATTCACCAAGTAAATATTTACTGCTTGCAAATATGTTAATGAGCAAACCATCTAAAATGAGCGAAAAAAATCCCCGCCAGTGTGCGGGGCTATCCCTGAAACACCAAGCGTGAATCTATTTCCTCATTACAAAGGTCTATTATACGGAAGTGAAGTCTGCACGTCAATCCCTGTAATATATCACCAAAACACTTGTTGATCTGGATTTAAATTGATTAAGCGGTATAATCCCTCAACATGGTCATTTGTATAGATAGAACGAACTGTTCGCGCCGCAAAATAATGTGGTAAGCGGTCAAAATGAATAAAACAAAAAGCAGGATAAATACACGGAACGTAAGTTACCGATGATGTCAATCCATCTTCCGATTCCAAGATCAATGTAATGGTTTCTGGAGATTTAATCATGGAGGATCTCATGGAAATAAGAAGGGCCAAATCTTTTGATGATTGAGGTCCATTTTGAAGCAAATTCTGCTTATTCGTAAAAAATTGTTCACTAACAGAATTGTCGTTTACAACGGCTGAAAGCATTCCAACTTTAGTTCCTTCTGTTTTTGGGATAACTCCAAGCGATACTTTCATCAACATATCGCGAATTTCTTCGCCGCCTTGCCATGCATATAACGCACTCACCCCGTCAGCTGGAACTTTAGATTTCTTGAAGATAATAAAATTTCCAATACGGTGAATTGGAGTAAAACGAGTTAACAGATATTTTATCTCGGTGTTATCACGAAGTATGTTTGGAACACCATCCACCTCCGGACCGTCCAAATTGTACACAAAATACTGTATATCGTTTGTTTCTATATATTCAATGTTTCTCTCCTGAGCTGATTTTGGTGATGCGTCATATCCATTAAAAAATGGGGGTGGTTTCTGTCCAATCATAAGATAAAACATGGGGTCAGCTGGATAGCTGAAAATACTTGTTTGTGTTCCTGATTGGTTTCTGAACCATACTAAAACAGGATTAGTATCCTTCGAAAATTCATACAAAAGATCATCCATATTACCCTTTACACACTGTTTTGCTTGTTTCATGAAAGATTCGTTAAACATTAGATTTATCCAATGCAGTCGGAATATTCGTTCAAACATGCTATTGTCATAATAATAATATGATGTTTGTTGTTTAACAAAAACAAGTCCGCATAAGATACCCATGATATAGAGAGACACCAAACGTTTTGACAAACCAATGCGTATTAAAATCTCATGCAGTGCATGAATATACAGCACGCATAACAACACAATTAAGTGCATAAATTGTCTCCCGAGTACCGGTCGCATAAAATTTTTCTGTTCAAAAACAAGAAGCAAACACCACAAACCGATTACAACGTAAGTTTGTACATTCTTGAAGGTTTTACGACCAAAAAACCATTGATATAGAAGTATAAATCCGACAATCCAAAGTACACTGATTCCCCACATGTTCTCAACATTCCAACCATATGGAAAAAACGGGACCTTCCCTGTGTGAAGCATGGTGAACGTTAATGGAAAATAAAAGAAAAAATCTTTAAAGGCGCCGAAATACCTAAGATAAAAAACAAGAGGCAAGGAACCAATGAGACATCCTACTCCATATAGTACATACAAACCAAGTTGTTGCCCAACTCTGATAATAAGTGATGATCTACTATCATGTCTGTTAATAATAAAATCAATACCAAGAAGCATGCAACTAACAATAAAAAGATATGTACCTTGATCAATAAGAAGAAAAAATACCAATCCTGTTAGCGCACCTCCTGCAATGATGTGCCACATAGTTCTCTTATCAAGAGACCACCAATATGAAATAAATAATATCGCAACCACTGTAGTGCCATACCGAAGAAAATACCAATACTGGGTGTCATATTGTAATACAATAAGTGAAATCACAAACGTTATGAGCGCAAATATTCGTGACTTCGTAATTTTTTGTATAATAAAACTTGATCCAACGATTAAAAGAGCCATCCAAATCCAAGCTACGATGCGGACAAAGATGTTCACTTCTGCGTAATATATAAGAAGGCCGTATATATAAAAATAATCCCTGAAAGGAATTAACCCAAGCAATCCTCCATATCTCCAAGTAAAGAAATTTTGTGTGTCAAAATGTATTGCCGAATCAACAGCGCAAAAACTCCTAAGATATAGAGATAAAAATAACAAACTTACCACAAACATAAGAAGATACAGTGTTGTTGTCAAATGTCTTCTTATCATCTGGGTAATATTTTGCGATGTAATCATACTTAATACCTATCTATTACCTACCTTTTCCATCCCAATTCATAATTCCAAATACTAAAAATGGCACAAGAAGTGGCGCGATAATAATGCAAGGTTCAGCGATAATGGAGAACCCAAAAAAATTGGCGTATCCAATAATAGCTTCGTTTCCAACCGTTGGTAAAGAAAAAAGCAGTAAAATTGATGACTTAAATAAAACTAGCAATATGATACTCGCACTATACAAAAAACCCCCCGCTAATAATGCGACTTTCTTCTTTACAGACTGCAATTTCCACACATAGAGAAGGGGCAAAAGAAAAATTGCCAGAGCCAAAATTATCAACACTAACGAGACTGAATAGATTGAAATGTCTAATACTTGCACTGTTGTATTGTAAATAAATGGCTTCCGTAGTTGAAAAAATACCAAAAGCACTAAAAGAATGCCTCCTGTGGAAGAGGATAATAAAAGCACACTATTCCCCCATTTTTTAAAATGAGTATTATTTATTATATAAATTCAATCTCCTTTCCTTCATGTATGTTGTCATTATTGAAAAATTTGTCTCATCCATGGGATCATATACAAAAGAATGGGTCAGATCATCACAAATTCTCCAATCTTCGTGCTTCCTATAGCATGTTACCCAGGTTGACTTATCCCCCTGAGAAACAGCTAATAATTGCAATATCTTTCCATTATCTGTTATTTCACTAAAAACAAAAATAGCACAACTTAAACAAGTAATAAAACGAAGGATTTGAACAATCAAGCTGCCAGAGGCTTTAATTAAAAAAAAATATAGTCCACAAAAACCAGGTACCAAAAAGAGTGCGTATCGCGGCGAATTTATTACTTGTAATACTCCCAAGCAAGAACGGCCGACCGCACTACTGATAATAAAAAGTAATGAAAACGTCAATAAAATAACGATTATTCGAAACGTGTCTTGTTTAGCTCCATTATTTGTTATCATTATTCGAATCGAATAGAGACATACTCCAACAAAGATCAAAAAGAAAAAAATACCCAGCGCCCAATATAGTGGATGCAAAGAAACTCGAGTTCCAACAATAAAAAAGGAAATCATAATCCCAATATATGAAATGATAGTTTCTAAACCTGTACTACTGACTATGGTGCAAGACGTTCCAGTTGTAAATTCATACGCGTGAAAAAATAATATTGCGAGAACAATGACAAATAACAAAAACAATATTGTTATAATATATTTCTTCTTTTTTGATTGCCTTGTGTGCCATAGATCCCATAGAACAAGAACGATTGTGATTGGTATCAAAAACAAACCGTAGCCTGTATACAAACCTACAACAGTTAATACGGAAAGACCGAAATATTTATGTGGGGATACAAAACCCCACATATATACGAATATTCCCAGAAGCAACAGTGGAAATATACTATACGAAAGCAATGGCAAAATGACAAGCATCTCATAATGCCTTAAAGACAAAAATAACAATGGAATTATCGCATCTGTTGCAACAAGAGGAGAAATGTATTTTGCTTTTATTCGTAAAAACAAAAGCATGCTTAATACTAACACAGTTAAGTTCAGAAACGCGTCCGCTTTTATATTCCATGAAGATAATAGTGCTATCATATACGTAAAAATATGCGCTATCCCCATGCAGTGAACACCGTTTTGGTAACTAAATATATATCCAATTTTCTGTAACCAAGGTAAGTCATCTGCAAATGCTCTGTATGTACCCCAATGGTCTTGAAACAAGACGTTAACTGTATACCTGTTGATAATAATCACATAACGAGCAGCAAGGAATAAAACGACTAAACCTATTATGCAAAAGCACGTAAAATATTTTTTCCCCATTCTAATTCTCGCATGGATCCGGTCCATATCTTTTACTCATTATAGAAAAAGCCGAAGCGATATGTATATAATGAAATTGTGACTACCGTAAAATGAGCACATCACACAAAACCTCAATTCTGAGCCATAGTCAAAAATCCCTGCCCCACCTGATAAATGGCAATATTTTTTCCGATCAACGCGGAACGGTACGTTTTATAAATAATTTCGAGTTTTCGAAAATAAGACGCTTTTATCAAATCACTAATCGCTCAACAAGAACAATTCGAGCCTTTCATGGACATGAATTTGAAGAAAAATACATATACGTAAGCAACGGTTCAATTCTTCTTTGTGCTGTTTATCTCGATTCGTTAACAAAACCATCTCAAAAAATGCATGTGTATCGATTTACTTTATCAGCAAAAACCCCGACAATACTCCATATCCCTAATCATTTTGCCAACGGTTTTAAAAGTTTAGAGCCAAAAACTACTGTTATATTCTTTTCAACAAGCTCACTAGCAGAATCGAAGAAGGATGACTATAGATATCCGTACGATTACTGGGGGCGCTCAATATGGGATCATAAAACATGAATACCAAAGTACATATACCGGCAATTTCCGTAGGAAAACATGAGCATTACACACAATGTCGTTTCTGTTCTCATAACATTATTCCTTTCATTGATTTTGGTTATGTGCCGCTAGCAGGTGGATTTTTCCCAAAATCAACGACTAATTCAATGTTTGCAAAAGAACTGCTGTATCCTTTACAAATTTGTTTCTGCAAACACTGCTATCTTGTTCAATGCAATTCGAGCATAGATAGCGACGTACTATTTAAAAATTATTATTATTCTTCATCAACAATCAAAACACTAGTGAATCATTTTAAAGATCTCGCACATGACCTAACATCAATCACAAAAAAATGTAAGCATCCATTTGTTGTTGAGATAGGCTGCAACGACGGAGTCCTGTTGCGTCCACTGCTACACGAAGGATACCGTGTCATTGGAGTTGATCCCGCAACACGCATTGTTCGGCCACCGAAACAGGACGGTATTCCAATTATCAACAACAACTTTACGAGAAAGGTTGCACAATCCATTATATCTTCAAAAGGACATGCGGATGTTGTTATAAGCAGTCATTCGTTTGCACATATCGCTAATATGCATGAGATTATGAAAGGTGTTAGTATGCTCCTGAAAAAAAACGGCGTGCTTGTCATTGAGGCACACTATTTGGGGGATCTGATTGATGGAATGCAATATGACATGATGTATCATGAACACCAATTTTACTATTCAATTCTAACATTACAAAAATTCTTCAATCTGTATACTATGGAAATCTTTGACGTGAAACATTTCGCGCTCCGTGGTGGAACAATACGTGTATATATACAATTTAGTAAGACTGGAGTCAGAACCATCACCCCTTCTGTAAAACAATTGATGACAAGGGAAAAAAATAGTGGATATAAAACATACGCGCTATATAAACGATTTTCCACCCATGTCTCAACCAATAAAAAGCAGCTTATTACTCTTATCAAAACAATTAAAAAAAACGGCCACATGATAGCGGGATATGGAGCATCTGGAAGAGCAACATCAATAATGAGCTACTGTGGTATAACCCATGAAGATGTACGGTATGTTATCGATGATGCACCAGAAAAAATTGGTGCATTTACTCCAGGCAACCATATTCCAATCGTATCGTCAAAGCTACTTAGCGGTAAACATCGACCTGATTATGTAATCCTATTTGCTTGGCCATTTGCAAAAGAGGTGATAAGCAAACATCAAAAATATCTCCAAAACGGTGGTAAGTTCATTATACCTCTACCACATATATCTATGATCGACAGAAACTATGGCTTCATACAATAAAACGATTCTTGTTCTAGGTGCACGAGGACTATTGGGCCATACCCTATACGCGTATCTAAAAACCCACAATAAACAAAATGTTATAGGCACATCTCACTCCCCTTCCAAAAATTTACTTGCGTGTGATGAAAAGAATATTATTTCCGTGATTTCGTCCATCGGTCCAATTTCTTATGTCATCAATTGTATAGGAGCCCTTCGGACAACAACAAAACAACCAAAAAAAATATTATTTTCAATCAATGCTTCTCTTCCTCTTACTATCGCCTCAATTGCTGAAACTCACCCGTTTCGACTTATACATATTTCAACCGATGGCGTGTATCCACCAACAAGCGGACCGGTAGACGAAAAGACGCCCCCATCCCCGATTGATATATACGGAAAATCAAAACTGTTGGGAGAACCTGCATCTTGTTCTGCTCTCACAATTCGAACATCAATTATCGGGCTTGATCCGATACATCATCATAGCTTATTAGAGTGGGTACTTAGAAATAAAGAAGGGGCTGTTCAGGGATATACGAACCAAATCTGGAGTGGTTGTACATCTCTACAACTTGCTAAATATATACAGTCAATAATTGCTCACGATTGTTTTGATAATATCCGCGCCCAAACACCAATAATGCACTATGCGCCTCTTGGACCAACACGTAAATATGACCTTATTAAGAAATTTATAGAAATAGCAAAAATGAAAAATATACGTCTTATCCCATCCAAAGGACCACCTATTCAACGATTCCTCATTTCCAGATATACTGCAATACTACATGATGTAGAATCCAAAACAACAATTAAGAATGCTTTGTCGGCACTTATGAAATTTGAAAACCAAAGTTTATGAAACTAACTCAATCGCCATTAGTGTTCGTTCTTGGAATACGCCCAGATATTATCCGCGCAGCTCTTATTATTAAATATCTCAAAGAGGCAATGGATATTCCTTTTGTTCTGATATGGTCAGGTCAGCATTACTCAAAAAACCTGAAGTCCATATTTTTTCACGAGTTCGGACTACCCAAACCAGATATTGACTTACATTGTAAAGGCAACACTGATGCCGAAATTTGCTCTCAACTAATTGCAAAGCTATATCCAGTATTGGTAAAGTTACGCCCAAAAGCTATTTGTTTTTTAGGTGATACAAATACAACCACAGGATGCATTGCTGCACTACAGCTCAATATCCCGATAGTTCATATAGAAGGATGTTGGCGTTCTTACGATTGGCGAATGCCTGAAGAAAAATATCGAACACTTATTGATCACGTCGCAGATGTTATATATACGTACGAAGAAGAATACAAAAAACAAGGAATCTTAGAAGGCATTAATCCTAAAAATATCCTAGTTGTAAAAAATCCGATTGTTGATATTCTTAATGCATTCTATACAACGAAAAAACCATTACTTGAAAAGCGGGCAACGAAGCGTTTTTTTGAATCGCGGGGCATTGAAAATCACTCATATTACCTTATGACTTGTCACAGGCGAGAAAATGTTGAACAAAAAGAATCGCTTGAATCAATTATGCATCTGGTTTCGAAAACAGATAAACCTGTATATTTTCCTGCTAGCTATAGAACACAACGCATGATGAAAATTTTACGTATACGTCCACCAAATAACCTTATCATTACAGACCCTGTCGGATACGAAGAGATACTTATTCTTATGACACATGCAATAGCTGTATTTACTGATTCGGGGACCATGATTGAAGAAACTTGTGTGCTTAACATTCCTGCCATACAAATGCGCAAATCAACTGAACGGCCGCAGGTGTATGATGTCGGGGCATGCGTAAAATTTGATCCCAGTCAAAAACATCGATATCCAACGTATGTTATATTAAAAAAATTAGCTTATATCATTAATCACACATCGTGGAAACACACACTCGGTGATGGACGTGCATCCAAACGCATTGCCTCAGATCTCATAAAACGATATAGAAGAAATACTTTTTTTGGGCACAATCCACTAAATTCTCATATTCCAGTCAAACGATCTTATCGTGAAGACGGAATTTCTATTTCCAATGAAACATAAAAAAATTACCCATTCGGTGGCAATTATTATACCTATGCACAACGAGGAAATACACGTGAATCGTTGTGTTCAAAAGGTTCTAAAGGAGATAGCGCGTATCCCTTATCGATCAAAACTACTTGTTGTTGATGATGGAAGCATAGATCAAACAAATACTATTCTTAATATGCTAACCAAACACCACAAGAAAACTATGTATATCACGCGCCACCAAACAAATAGAGGCTATGGAGGAGCGATTAAAACAGGCATCCAAACGGCAGTTAAACAAAAATTTGAATACGCCATAATTATGGATTCTGATTTAACAAACAATCCAAAATTCATTCATGCTTTTGTTCAACGTATTTCTGATGGGTACGATATTGTGAAAGCCTGCCGATATACCAAGGAATCAATAATACGAGGCGTTCCCATATATCGAACCACTATATCGCGAATCGGTAATTTTATCGCATCAAAACTTTTCCGCTTGGGAATTCAGGACTGTACGAATGGCTTTCGCATGATACGCCTATCTCAATGCAAAAATATCCCTTATCGCGAACCCGGATTTGCAAGTATTGTTGAAGAACTATACTACATAAAAAAATACCATGGTACGTGCACCGAAATTTCTACAGAACTTACGTCAAGAACAACATCTTCGTCACATTTCCGATATACTATTGGAACATTTTGGCGCTATCTCAAATATGCAATCTGCGCAAGCCTTTTATAGGAAAATTATTTTTCATCCGATTATCTCTCGGGTTTTTTATGATAGTGGTGTCACACTTGTTATCTACTTATTTATCTATTTGTCATTTCACGCAGCACAAATTTCCGTGTTTCCATATTACATGCCGCTTATCGCCACTCCTTTAGTTATTTCAGGAAATACTTTCTTTGGTATCTATTCAATTCTTACTACTTCATCTATCTACTCAAAAATAGGGGCCATCCTCATAAGTGTAAGCATGACAGCTGCACTTATTTGGTTTTATACAGGCTCAACACTGGGAGTACTTATTGCCTCAGTCGTTATATCAGTACTTCTTTCACTTCCCCGAATACTATTTAATGTCTACAAACCACAACAAAGCTTATTAAACAATGAATACTCCCCAAAATTATCAAAAAACAATCCCATACTCGTTGTAGGCGGTGGCGGATATATTGGATCCTGTCTTGTTCGTTTATTATTAAAAAATGGATATCGGGTTCGCGTATTTGACACGTTCTACTACAATAAAAGAGTCTTTAAAGATATTTTAAAAAATAAATCGCTCGAGATCATTCAAGGAGATGTCACAGATATATACCAGTTAACTCTTGCTCTTCAGAATACACAAGCCGTCATTCATCTAGCTGGACTTGTGGGCGATCCCTCCTGTTCTCTTGATGAAAAATTAACCCGGCATATCAATATTTCCTCAACGCGCATGCTCAAAGAAGCCGCAAAAGCATTTGGGATTCAACGATTTATTTTTGCATCCAGTTGCTCTGTCTACGGTACCACCAAAAAAATAGCGAATGAGGAAACAAAAACAAACCCACTTTCTTTGTATGCTAAAACAAAACTTGATTCAGAAAAGGAATTATTACATGACCCGTATGATCACTTCCATCCAACGATCCTCCGACTCGCAACTGTGTTTGGTCACTCCGAACGTATGCGTTTCGATCTAATCATCAATCTTTTTACCGCTCAAGCACATGAAAAAGGCGTTCTTCGTGTCTATGGCGGAGAACAAGTGCGTCCGTTTGTCCACGTTCTAGATGTTGCCCGTGCAATTCTCCTCACATTGGAAGCACCATTATCATCTGTTAGCCGTCAAATATTCAATGTTGGAGACACTTCCATGAATTATTCAATTGCTAAAATCGCAACAATTGTTTCATCTATTGTAAAAACAAAAAAACATCAAATAGCTCGTATCATCAAAACAACTCATGTGTCTGACAAGAGAAACTATCGTGTTTCATTTCAAAAAATTCATACGCTCTTTTGTTTCACTCGTTCAGTCCCTATAGAACAAGGTATAAAAGAGATAGCCGAACATCTGAAAAAAAAGTCGTATACCAAGCCTCTTTCAAATAAACTGTATAATAATGCAAACATGATCACGACCATTCAAAAAAAATTTTCCAGTGACTCATACCAAAAGACACACTATGCATCATTGAAAGAAGGATTGTCTGCCTAATAATTGATGTATACTGTACATATGTTCTCTGTGCTCAAACAGCTTATTACATTAGGTACGCATTCAAAAAAAATCTGGATGATTCCAGTTATTTTATTTCTTATCATCATCACGCTTCTTGTAGTGAGTGTCCAAATTAGTCCTCTGCCTATCTTCCTGTACCCGATATTATGAAGGCCGTACACAAACTGAACAGGTATTTCATTTCGCTAGTCCTTTGCATTGTTTACGTTGTCGCAATCGGAGTTGCCTGGTTGCTTCATATAATAAGCACAAAGAAAAAAAAGATAACAAAAAACAGCTATTGGATAAAGACAAGTAACTTTCAACTAACAAAAAGTAACTTAATGCAACCATATTAATTAATATGATTATTCTCGGTATTTCAGCCTTCTATCATGACAGTGCAGCCGCTATCATCATTGATAACGTGGTAGTAGCCGCGCTTGAAGAAGAACGGTTCACACGAATAAAACATGATAACGCATTTCCAACCCAAGCAATCCAACGTGTCCTACAAATCGCAAATCTCACGGTCAACGATATAGACGCAATTGCCTATTACGAAAAACCTCTTTTAAAGTTTGAACGGCTGTTAGATTCTTTTGTCCGTACCTATCCTTTTGCACTCAAGCCGTTCCTTCAGGCAATTCCCGATTGGTTGGGACTGAAGATAAAGGTTGAAGAAACCATTCGGAAGAATGTTGGTTTTTCCGATAAAATCTATTATATTCCCCACCATCTCTCTCATGCGGCAAGCGCGTATTATACGTCTCCCTACAAAAATGCGGCGATTCTCACAATTGACGGCGTGGGTGAATATCAAACAACAGCATTGTGGCATGGGAAAAACGACACGATTATTCCGCTTGCTTCCCTACGTTTTCCCCATTCAATTGGTCTTTTATACTCAACATTCACGGCATTTTTAGGATTTAAAATAAACGAGGATGAATACAAACTTATGGGTCTTGCGGCGTACGGAAGGCCTTCATATTATGATCAAATTAGAAAAATCATTGATATCGAAGAAGACGGCAGTTATCATCTCAATCCCTCCTATCTTGGCTTTGAAACGACCTTTCAGATGTGGACCAAAAAATTCGAAGTCCTTTTTGGTTCGCCCAGAAAACCAACCGATCCCATAACAAAACATCATAAAGACATTGCCGCAAGCAT